>Ga0114922_10000201_pt1 | contig 56799 bp, 40 predicted proteins | sample AartaG_FD_100975 | JGI IMG/M metagenome (GOLD analysis project Ga0114922, IMG submission 100975) | Deep subsurface microbial communities from Aarhus Bay to uncover new lineages of life (NeLLi) - Aarhus_00045 metaG | ecosystem: Environmental > Aquatic > Marine > Oceanic > Sediment | place...
ACCTATATCAGGACAAGACCAAGAAGGTAAACGGTGAACAGTATCAGAACTTTGTAAATTGTAATCGGTCTCCTCGGGGTGTAAACCCCGGTTGTAGCTCCTTCTTTTTCGGAGCTTCACCGGGTGTTTGGGGGGAGGGAGACAAGAAAAAGGTGATTTGTGATCAGTAATCCGTAAACGGTGAAAAGGATTCTTATGTTAAAAAATTACTTAAAGATAGCATTAAGAAATATCAAAAAACAAAAAGTCTTTTCGGTAATTAATATCTTGGGATTTGCTTTCAGCCTTACCATTTGTCTTTTGGCCATTCAACTGATCGATTCCATGCATAGCAGTGACCGGTTTCATGAGAAAAAAGACAGGATTTATACAGTCAACTGTATGATCCAGGGAATTAACCGGATATTCGAAGAGGCAACTGCGCCCTTACCATTAGCTGATGAATTATCCCGATCTTCATCTGTGGAACGAGTCGTGAGGATAAAGCGGAACCTGGGGGGCAGTGCTGTTTATGGAGAAAAGATTCTTCAGGTTCAAGGATTGTATGTCGACGATGTATTCTTTGATGTATTCAGTTATGAACTCGAAAGTGGTAATCCAGCCGGCCTCTTATCCGACCCTTATTCCATCGTACTGACCCGTGAACTGGCATCGAAGTTCTTTGGACCACACGATCCAATCGGAGAAGTGTTGCGTATTGAGCCTTCAGGCGAATTCACGGTCACCGGTGTGCTGAAGGACATATCAAAATTTAAATCCCATATGAGATTTGATTTGCTGGCCTCGGCATCAACTTTGATTTCACTGGAAAACCAAAAGAAGATAGAACCCTGTTTGACGAATTGGGACAGGGCGGTTGATACGTATGTTTATTTTTTAATCCGCGAGGATTCCTCTCTTGATCCAATCGAATTACTCCTGTCTGAAATCGTTGAAAAGCATTATTATCATGATGGCGTCATCAAATCGTTCAGATTGCAGGCTCTTACAGATATTTCGCCCGGAAGAAACATGTCGAGTCCTTTGACGCTTCCCATTCCACCTGAATTTACGTTTATTGTGTCGCTCTTGACATGCATCATTATTTTGGTCACTTGTTTTAATTATACGCATTTATCACTGGCAAAGGGACTTAACCGGGCAAGGGAGGTCGGGATTCGTAAAGTGAACGGTGCGAGCCGGTTCGATCTTTTTCGACAGTTTGTTGGTGAAGCAGTTATCATCTCCTTCATAGCCCTCGGTTTGGCGTATATATTTTTACATTTCCTGGTTTCCGCATTTAACCGTCTGTACGGATCGTACTATTATCTTCGAAACGAAAGCGGGATGAGTATCTATCCCCTTTTTATCTTGTGTACCATTGGGATGGGCATCCTCTCAGGATTTGTTCCGGCTCTCTTACTCTCCAGATTCAATCCGGTTCTTGTTCTGAAAGATGTGACTAAAGTAAAATTGTTCTCAAGATTAACACTGCGGAAAGCACTCATTGTCGTTCAATTTTGCATTTGTCTTATTTTTATCATAACGATTGGTGTGGGGTATCAACAGGTTCAGTTCGAAAGAAATTACGATTCCGGAATTGAAACAGATCATATCATCAATGTTGAATTGCAGGATGTTGATTTCAATGCCTTCAAACAAGAAATTTCTAATTATGCCGGTATTTCAAATGTGTCGGCATCGTTTCCTGTACCCAATACGGGAGAAGCCTGGGGGGCTTGGGCGCGGAGAGTCAATAGTCCCGATTCCATGAGAATTCACGTGATGTCGATCAGTCGGAATTTTATGGAAAATATCGGGCTGAAATTAATTGCCGGTCGTCATTTTCCTGAGGGGGCAAGTTCGGGCAATGAGCTGTTTGCAATCCTGAATGAAACCGCAGTTAAACAATTCGGTTTTGGGACGGCTGTCGACGCCCTGGGACAAAGTATTGATTACAAAGGTGAGATTAATCTTGAGGTCATCGGTGTCATTAAGGATTTTTCCCACTTACATTTACAAATCCGAAACAAACCACTCGTTCTGAGAAACAACCCGAAGTATTTCCGTAATGCGAATATTAAAATATCAGATAAGGATGTTGATGGTACGCTTCTATTCCTTGAAACCAAATGGAAGGAACTCGATCCGGCTCATCCTTTCAAGGTTGCGTTTTATAAGGACCAGGTTGAATTTGCCTTTACCATATATAATACCGCATTAAAAACGATCGGTTTTATTGCCCTTTCTGCCATCTTCATCGCCTTCTTTGGGCTTCTGGGTATGGTCATATACGATGCCGAAGCGCGTGTCAAAGAAATCGGCATTAGAAAAGTCATGGGAGCCCGGGTATCCGACGTTGTTCGAGTCACTTCCAAACGTTTCATCGTTTTATTATTTATTGCCACAACTATTTCTATCCCTGTAACCTGGTTTCTCAATAGTGCCTGGTTACAGTTCCTCCCTTTCCGTATTCAGTTGGGATTTGGGCCCTTTTTATTTGGCATACTTTTTATATTCACGGTTGCCTGTACAATCATCTTTCCCAAAACCATCAAGGCCGCCCGGGCAAACCCCGTGGATTCCCTCCGGTATGAATAATTTAAATTGAAGTCAAATGAATCTCCTGCCTGATTTTTCCCCACCCCGATGGAACACGGATTGACACGGATGGAACGGATTGACACGGATAAAAATTGAATATAAATAATTTCTTCGATCCGTACTGATCCGTTATATCCGTTTAATCCACGTTCCATCGGTGAGGCATATTTTACCTACAATGTAGAACAAATAATCCTTGACTTTATGATTTATATGTTTTACATTGTAGGAGTTATAAACAAGGAGGATAACATGGCTTTTCTATCGAGAGCAGAAGAGATGGTTCTTTTAGCCATATTGAGGCTCGGTGATAATGCCTATGGCGTAACCATCCGGGCAGAATTGAAATCAATGACAGACAAGACATGGGCATTTGGAGCCCTCTTCGTTACCTTAGACAGGATGTCTAAGAAAGGATATCTGACATCCTATCTCACCGAACCGACACGTGAAAGGGGGGGGAGAAGCAAGCGAATCTACATGCTAACCCGGGTAGCTGTGGAAGCGTTGAAGGCAGTGAAAGAACTCCAGAAGTCGATGTGGGAGGGGGCGCCAAGTTTAACGGGATTAAAGATTGGTTAGGTGGATATTGGTGAGTTGTGAGTGGTGAATGGTGAGTGGAGTAAAGGAGACCGGAGACTGGAGACAGGAGACAGGAAGGGAGTGGGGATGAGGGATTGGGGAATAGGAGGTAATCGGTGAAAAAAATGGTAATCGGTGGAAAAAAAGGTGAACGATAAACAGTAAAAGATAAAAGATGTAATCAGTGATCGGTAATCGGTGAAACAAAGTAAACGGTAAACGGTGAACGGTGAATGGTGAAGGGTGAAAATAATGAATATTGAATATAGAATTTTGAATGAGGAATTTTGAATTGAATTATTTCTCTGTGATCTCGGTGCGCTCTGTGGTTCATTCTTAATAATAAAAAAATAAAGAAAGTGGAATTTGAATGTTTAAAAGGCAGAAACCTCCCAAATTAGCTGAATGGTTACTGAAGGGGATGTTTCCGGATGATGGAAGGTTTACGACAGTGGGTGATCTGGAAGAGGTCTATCAAGATCTGGTGAAAGAAAAGGGATTTCTCCGGGCGCAGATTTGGTACTGGTCACAGGTGCTGAGATCGATTATCCCTGTCATGAAGGACTTTATTTCCTGGAGACTTGCGATGTTGAAAAATTATTTGAAAATGACTGCACGGAATTTTATCAAACACAAGACATTTACATTCATCAATATCGTCGGACTTGCTATTGGCATGACCTGCTGTATCGTCATCTTCAAGTTTGTCAGGGGTGAGACCGGGTATGATACTTACCATCCCCATTGTGATCGGCTCTACAGGATAACAGTCGCATCAGAAATCTTATCATCGGGAGGGACGAGTACAGGGGCGCTCAGTTCACCGCTATGGGCTCCGGCCATGCAGAAACGCTTTCCGGAAATCGAAAATACGACTCGTATGGTGTTCTCCTTCGAACCGCTCTTGTTTGAGATTGGTGATAACCGGATTAACCAGGACAATGTCTATTATACAGAGTCCTCGGTCTTCGACCTCTTTGGCTGGGACTTAATTGCCGGGGATCCCCAGAAAGTCTTTGATGATCCCAATGGTGTTGTCTTGACGGAGAGGAGTGCCAGGAAGTATTTCGGAGAAAAGCATCCTGTGGGGAGAACAATTACCCTTGTCCAGCAGGAAAGAAACAGTGAAGGGAAAATTGAAGAGAAGAGGGTGCCACTCATCGTAACCGGACTGATGAGCGATGTGCCTCAAAAAACACATGTGAAACCTGAAGTGCTCATTTCATTTATCACGCTGAATGGTATTTTCGGTGGGGATATCAATGAAGGAAGTCATCCGAATCCCGATTTCTGGCGATATACCATTGGCTATACCTATCTCCTTTTACGAGAGAACATGGACCCTGTAGAATTAGAAAAAAAGTTCCCCCAATTTATTACAGAACACATCGGTGATGCCAATATCTCTCGTGGCTTCACTTACCATCTCTATCTGCAGAACGTTTCGGGAATTCATATCGAGAAGAATGTACACAGCAAACCGGAGCCTGGTACCGATCAGGATCATCTCACTCTCTTCTCGGTCGTGGCGTTTTTTATCCTGCTGGTTGCCTGTTTTAATTTTATCAATCTTTCCACTGCACGTGCGGGAAATCGCTCTCTCGAAGTGGGTATCCGAAAGGTTGTCGGATCATCACGGAAAGATCTGATCAACCAATTCTTAACCGAATCCATCTTCCTCAGTCTGGTCGCTCTCATTTTGGCGCTGCTTCTCTCCCAATGGGTCGGTTCGGTTTTTTCCAATTACACGGGGAAAGAAATTGCCCTTCCCTCCGGGGAGATATCCATATTTATTTTAAGTTTGATTGGAATTGTCCTGTTTGTCGGGGGGCTGGCGGGTTGTTATCCGGCATTTTTCCTTTCGGCCTTTCAGCCTTGTAGGGTGCTCAAGAAGACATTTCAAACGGGTGTGAAGGGAGCCGCCATTCGAAAGGCTCTGGTCGTTTTACAATTTGCCATAACGATTTTTTTCATTATTGGAACCCTTACCATACGAAAACAGCTGATGTACATGAGATCTCAGGATCTGAGATTCAATAGTTTAAAAATTTTTGTGATAGTGCCGACTTCCCATAGCCCGCTGTACAGGCAGATGGAGACATTCAAAAATGAACAGGTGCGTCATCCAAATATTGAAAGAGTTTCTCTTTCAACTGTGGTACCTGGCAGGATGTATGGGCGGGACATCTGGTCTGAAGTAGGTAAATCGGAACAGGAAACGACGCTTCTACTCGAGATTGAGTCGGATTATGATTTTGTCGATCTATATGGGTTGGAATTGATCGCAGGGAGGACATTTTTAAGGGAGTTGGGGACCGATGGGGGAAGGCATTTCTTGAATTTTATGGATATGGATTTGGGGCGTTTACAGGTGGAGAGGGTGGATCCGGAAACGAGCAGCGGGCCAAAGGAGATAGCTATCATTTTGAATGAGGAAGCCGTTCGCCGGTTGGGATTGGGTACGCCCGAGCAGGCATTGGGGAGGATCCTGGTCCGTGATCCTGTATCAGTCGATTTTCACGGCAGGGTCATCGGTGTGGTCCAGGATTTCCACTTTGAATCCTTGAGGACAGAGATTCAGCCCCTTGTCCTCTTTATGCATGACTCCACGGCCCAATATCCTATGTGTGTTTCGATAAAGTGCTCCGGTCGAGACCTGACTGGAACCATAGCCGATATCAATAAATTATGGAATGCCCATTTCCCTGAATCGACTTTTGAGTCGTTCTTTATGGATGAGAATTTTTCGAGGCTCTATGAACAAGAAGAGAGAATCTTCCAAGTCTATGGTTATGTTTCTCTGCTTTCCATTGTCATTGCCTGCCTCGGATTATTCGGACTGATCCTCTATGTTGTGGAACAGAAGACCAAAGAAATCGGTATTCGAAAAGTCCTGGGTGCATCCATTGCTGATATCTTCGTCCTGTTTTCCAAAGACTATGTCAAGCTCGTTTTCATAGCCAATCTGATTGCCTGGCCGGTTTCATATCATCTGATGAATCGATGGCTGCAGGATTTTGCCTATCGAACGAGCATTGGCCCATGGACTTTTGTCTTCACTCCAATTCTGACATTCGTTGTGTCCCTTGGGACCATCGGGTTTCAGGTTGTGAAAGCCGCTCGGGCGAATCCGGTCGAAGCACTGAAATACGAATAGCATTTAATAGGTTTGACCGGTTGCAGTGGAATGTTGGATTTTGACGGGATTGACGGGATTGACATGATGTATGGGGTATAAGGGAAATAAGGGATATACTTTATCTTGTTGATTCTGTACGCCATTGGCTGATCTGCCTCATTTCCTTTATTAAATACCTCCTTTTTTTCACAATTTATGAAACAATATAAGAATTCGGAACGTATACTTTCATAAATTATGAAAAAAGGAATGGGAGCATGCTTACAAAATTGGAAGACCAGATTCTCATGACCGTCTGGAAATTCAAGGGCGAAGCTTACGGTGTGAATGTGTATCAACACCTCGAGAAGATCACAGACACTAAAGTCGCAGTCGGTGTCGTTTATTTTGCCCTGGACAGACTGACAAAAAAGGGATTCCTTCAATCATATAAGGGAGAACCCTCTGCCGTTCGCGGTGGCATGAGGAAGAAGTACTACAAGGTTACGAAAGAAGGGATAGCCGAATTGGATAAATCCAAAGCGGTACACGATCGTATCTGGGAGGGATTTCAGGATCTGGCCACGGAATCGGGTCAATAACCATTGAACATAGGTAATAAATACAGTAAAAACTGAATGAGTGGTATGGAAAAAGATTCACCAAAACTTGCCAGAACCTTACTGAGAATTTTTATCGATAACATGAATCACGATTCGCTTATCGGTGATTTTGATGAAATGTATTTTATTCACAGGGGGGAACAGGGTCGATTGAAAGCAAATTTTTGGTACTGGTCTCAAGTGTTGAAGGTTGTACCCGTATTTCTATACACTACAATTTATTGGAGCGGTTCTATGTTTAAAAACTATTTAACCATCGCCATCCGGAATATCAGGAAACACAAGGGATATTCATTTATCAACATAGCCGGGCTCGCTTTGGGGATGGCAGCATCTATCCTCATCCTCCTATGGATTCAGGATGAATTGAGTTATGACCGGTTTCATAAAAATGCAGATAATATTTACTGGATTATCTCAGAACATACGACAAATACCACTTATCGCACTCCAAACACACCGGCTCCTTTGGCGGCAGTTCTTCGAGAAGATTGTCCGGAAATAGAGAACGTTGTGAGAATGGGCAGAACCGGGTGGTCGATCCGTTATGGTGAGAATGGCGAACATACCTACAATGAGAGAGGTATGATTGCCGATGCGAACTTTTTTGAGATGTTTTCCTTCCCCTTGCTTGAAGGAGATCCTGCCACAGTCTTGAATGATCCTCTTTCCCTAGTGATCACACGGGAGATGGCCCTGAGCTGTTTCGGGGATGAAAATCCGGTAGGGAAAATCCTGATTCTTGATAATGATCATGCGGTTAGAGTGTCCGGTGTGATGGATGATGTCCCCACCAATTCCAGTTTACAGTTTCATTTTATTATTCCTTTTGAGTTCCTGCGTCATATTGGCACCAATCTCGACCATTGGGCAGGGTTCAGATATCGAACGTATATTCAGGTGAACAAGACGACGGTTCAACAGGAGATCGCCGCAAAGATTGAAGGCATTCTTCAGGAAAATATCCCGGACTCCAAATCGAGATTGTTGCTGCATCCTCTCAAAGAGATACGACTTTATGACATTGAGGGCGGAGGTGCCATTACCTATGTCTATGTTTTTTCCGCAGCTGCGGTGCTGGTGCTGCTTATTGCCTGTATCAATTTTATGAATCTTTCCACAGCCAGGTCTGCCAATCGTTCCCGCGAGGTGGGATTACGAAAGGTGGTAGGCGCCTTTCGCATGGATATTGTCAAGCAGTTTTATGGGGAATCGATTCTCATGTCGTTAATGAGCCTGGCACTGGCCATTTTGCTTGTGGCCCTCTTTCTACCGGCGTTTAATAATCTCTCTGGAAAGCGTTTGACGCTCGAGTTTTTAGGTCGTACTCAAATACTTTCAGGCCTTTTGGGCATTGTATTTCTAACCGGATTCGTGTCGGGTAGTTATCCGGCTCTGCTTTTATCTTCATTTCAGCCTTCAAAAGTTTTAAAGGGCAAATTAAGTAAAGGCGCCAGGGGATCGGTTCTCAGAATTGTGCTGGTTGTCATCCAGTTTTCATTGTCCATTTTTCTGCTCATCTGTTCTCTGGGGGTTTCGGGACAGATGGATTTCATCAAGAATAAAGACATGGGCTTCGAAAAAAAGAACCTGATCCATATGCGGACGGGCGATTTGAGTGAGGAAGCATACAGGTCGGTGAAAAATGATTTATTAAAACATCCGGTCATACTCAATGTGACGAGGACCAATGCACCGCTTCTCTGGCTGGGTCTCGAGACGTCAGGTGTTTCCTGGGAGAGACAAAAACCTGATGAGATGATTACTGTCCAAATCCGTACAGTCGATTACGATTATTTGAAAACGTTTGGAATGCGCATGCACTCCGGCCGTTTCTTTTCCAAAGAATTTTCCACGGATGCAACCCAAGGTTATATTGTCAATGAGGCGGCTGTGAAAGCGATGGGGATGACTTCTCCTTTGGGCAAGAAATTCAAATTTCAAGATAGAGAGGGAAGCATTGTGGGCGTCGTCAAAGATTTTCATCATCACTCCATGCATGATGAAATTGAACCTTTGATTTTTCTTATTCAGGATTGGTACAGTTATATGTTTGTCAGAATTGCACCTGGCGGTGCTACGGAAGCCCTCAACGTCATCGAGAGCTATTGGGAACGCATTGATCCGGGTTATCCTTTTTCTTATATGTTTATGGAAGACAGCATAGACAGGCTCTATCGGTCCGAACATCGAACCAGCAGGATCATGAATCATTTTACGTTTCTTGCAGTCTTAATTGCCTGCCTGGGTTTATTTGGACTGGCTTCCTTCATGGCTGCACAACGCACAAAAGAGATCGGTATTCGGAAGGTGCTGGGTGCTCCGGTAGCCAAATTAATCGTTCTGTTATCCAAAGAATTTACCCAATGGGTGCTCATAGCGAATATTATTGCCTGGCCGGCTGCCTATTTTATTATGCGAAAATGGCTGCAGAGTTTTGCCTACCAGACAAATATTCGATTATCACTGTTCCTCTGTTCAGGAATTATAGCCCTTGTTATTGCTTTGATAACAGTTGGTTTTCAGGCAGTGAAGGCCGCAACCGTCAATCCGGCCGATTCTCTGAGGAACGAATAAGTTTATGCCGATAAAGCCGCCCAAAATCTCAAAATGCTTGCTCAGGTTATTTATAGAATATACCGATCATGACTCCCTCATCGGTGATTTCGATGAGATGTTTGAAATATTGTGTCAGGAGAGAGGTCGATTTCGGGCAAGCCTCTGGTATTGGTCGCAAATTTTCAAGGCAATACCTTCATTTATTCGATATCACATCTTTTGGGGAGTATATATGTTTACCAATTATCTGAAAGTGGCCCTCCGAAATCTGAAGAAACAAAAAATCTATTCGTTTATCAATATCTCGGGCCTGGCATTGGGGCTGGCCATATATACGCTTTTTTCATTTCTCTCCGGAATTAGTTTCAAAGCGGATAAGTTTCATGAAAAGGGTAGGAGAATCTTCGGTGTGGTGCAGGTGATTCCTGAAGGGAATCAGGATGAAGACCATACGGCCTATACCTCTGCATCTCTCATGCCGGTCCTGCTGGAAGAATGTCCTGAGATAGAAGAAGGGGTCCGGATCATCCCGGCCGATCGTATGATCGTCAATCGACAGGAGAGTCGTTTTTCCGAAGATGGGATACAGATCGTAGATCCCGGTTTTTTGTCCATATTTTCGTTCGAGCTGGTGGCCGGCGATCCCTCGAAGGCTCTATCGGAACCATTCAGTATCATTTTAAGCGAGACGAAGGCCATCAAGTATTTTGGTAATGAGAATCCGCTTGGGAATTTTTTAACCCTGAATAATCAAATCGATGTGACTGTTACGGGAATCATTGATCATAAACCGATCATGTCATCCATCCCCTTTGACTTCCTGGTTTCCATGGGAACTGCCCGGGCACTGGGAATAGAATTGGATGACTGGGAGAGCAATCCAGGTATGACATTTCTTTTGCTCCCAGAGGACTATGATCCCGGTTTATTGGAGGAAAAACTCCCTGCTGTTGGTAAGAAGTATATTGCCGAATCACCCGAATCACCCGACCGGATGTATCTTTTCCCGCTTCACGATTTTCGAATGGGATCAAATGATATCGATTCTTTCATGCTCACCACTATGCCAGGGGATGTCTACACCTTCTTTTTTATTGGTGTCCTCATTCTTTTGGTGGTATGCATTAATTTTATCAATCTATCTACGGCACGATATTCGGAGCGGATGAAGGAGGTGGGAGTTCGAAAAGTTATCGGTGCACAACGGATACAATTGATAAAACAATTCATGAGTGAATCGCTCCTTTTTGCCATCATTGCACTTCCCTTGTCGCTCATTCTCTACCAGGTTATCTGGCCTTCTGTTTTTGCCCATTTTGGATATGCCGGAGATGAGGGAAATTTGTTGTCGATCTGGAGATATCCTTTTTTAAAAATGTCGCTGGTAAGTGTTACCATTTTTGTGGGTATTTTCTCAGGACTCTATCCGGCTTTATTCCTATCGGCGTTCAGACCCGTTCAGGTTTTAAAGGGGGGGGCTCTATCCGGCCGAAAAGGATCGCGGGTACGTACCTTTCTCGTTATGCTTCAATTTGTTCTCTCCATTGTTTTTATTGTGATGACAATGGTTTTGAACAAACAATTTGACCATATCATGCATGCAGATTTTGGATACAGTCGAGATCGGATTTTGGTCGTTCCTGTTTCGGGAGATGCCAGGAATAATATGGAGATCATGAAAGAAGACTTGAAAAAGTATTCTGATATTCTCATGGTTTCGGCATCTCAAAATTTACCTGGTTCGTGGATCGCCGAGAGACGCGTGCGATTAGAAGGCCGGGATGAGTCTGAGGTTTGGGATATAGATGTTTACGGTATCGATCATGATTTTATTGAGATGTTGGAGATTCCCATCGTCCGGGGGAAATCCTTTTCACAAGCATTCTCCAAGTCGCCTCGGTATATCGTTAATGAAACGGCAGTTCGAAGGCTTCAATGGGAGGATCCAATCGGCAGACAATTGACTATAGGCAATGAGACAGGATTAATCGTTGGTGTGACCCATGACTTTCTCTTTCGATATGCGGGTTACAATATTTCACCCGCGGTTTTTTCCTTGGAAAATGAAGTTTTGAATTACATGCTGATCAAAGTCTCTTCTCCCGACAAGATGACTGAAGTGCAGGCGTTCGTTGAAGAACGATGGCATGTGCTTCATCCGGATCTCCCCTTTGATTGTTTTCCACTGAATAATCATTTTTCTGAAATTTACAAGGCTTTAAATATTATAGCTCAGATTACGCGAACGATTGGCGGTATTGCCGTTTTATTCTCATGTCTCGGCCTGTTGGGTTTGGCATCCTATGTAGTCAGAAAAAAAACCAAGGAAATTGGTGTTCGAAAAGTGCTGGGTGCCTCAGTCAAACGCATCGTCAGTATGCTTGTTAAAAAATTTGTGCTTCTCGTTGTCATTTCCAACATTATCGCTTTGCCTATTGCCTTTCTGCTTTCCAGGGCTCTCCTCCAGCTTGCCTGGACGACCAGGACCAAGATGGGTATTGGCATTTTTATCTTTGCCGCAAGTATAACGCTTATCACAGCCATTATTGCTGTGACCTCGCAAACATTAAAAGCCGCACGAGCCAATCCGGTCGAAGCGTTAAAATACGAGTAGTATTTTAACGTGTAGATCCGCCTATGGAGGGTGGAGGCTCTGAAGTACGAATGATATATCGGTCCTCTTGTACCGGATTAAATCTTTCCAATACGTCTCATCATTTTCTTCTGTAATACAGAAAAAATGTAACCTTTTCTTATTTCCTCCGTAAAACAGAATAAACCTATTTATGTTTTGTCCAAGGAGGAAATAAGAAATGATGTGGTTGTCCCGAAAAGAAGAGCTTCTCTTGCTGGCCATCTGGAAACTGGAGGAGAATGCCTATGGTGTGACCATACGGGGACATGTCTCCAAGATGACTCAAAAATACTGGTCCATCGGAGCGATATATGACGTGCTCGACCGCCTGACCAGAAAGGGACTGGTGTCCACGACCATTAGTGAACCCGTCGCAGAGAGAGGGGGGAAGAGTAAACGATTCTATAAGTTGACAAAAGCGGGTTTCGAAGCCTTGGAGGAAGTCAAGAAATTACAGAATGCCATGTGGGCCGATCTGCCGAAACCGGCATTTGAGTGAAGAAGGAGAAGGTGAGTGGTGAATAGTGCAAGAAGGTGAACGGTGAACAGTAAACGGTAAACAGTAAACGGTGAACGGTGAACAGTAAACGGTGAAAAATGGTAATCAGTAACCCGTGATCGGTGAAAAGAGGGTGAACGGTAAACTGTGAACGGTGAACGGAAGGGTTAAACCCCGGTTGTTTCCGATCCTTTTCGGAATCACCGGGTGTTTGGGGGGTAGGGAGACAGGTGAACGGTAAAGAAGGTAATCAGTATTCGGTAACCGGTCATCGGTGAAAAGGATCGGATCCAAAGAGATGATTGAATGGCTGACAACTGATGAAAACTGTTGATAGCAGGAATCATTAATCAATGGAAGTTCATGAGAAGTGAATCTAAAAAACCTCCCCGTCTGGCACTTTGGATCATGCATAAAATGATGAAATCCGATGATTTCGAATATGCCATTGGGGATTTGCAAGAGATGTTCGAATTAGCGACTCAGGAGAAAAGTCCCAAGCGTACAAAATACTGGTTTTGGATGGAAGTCATTAGATCGATACCGAGATTTCTCAAGAATGTCATTTGTTGGAGATTTATCATGGTGAAGAACTATCTCAAAGTAGCACTTCGAAATATCAGGGGACACAAGGCACATTCATTTATCAACATTTTCGGCCTGGCCATCGGTATGGGGTGTGTCATTCTAAGTGCCCTGGTTGTTCAGTATGAACTCAGCTTTGACGATTTTCATGAGAAACGGGATCGTATCTACCGGGTGTATATGGAAGAAGAACGTTCTGATGGCGTCTTCCGTAGTGCTCCAGTGATGCTTCCCTTTGCGCCGGCAGTCAGACAGGAATTGCCTGAGGTTGAGAAGGCAGTTCGGATTAAAGAGCGTACCATGCTTGTCTCTTCCGGAAAGAGTCACTTTTATGAAAATATTCTGTATGCGGATGAGGAACTGCTGGATGTCTTTTCATTTCCTTTACTCGAAGGTGATTCTAAGACTGCGCTTATGGACCCATTTTCTGTAGTCATCACTGAGAAAATGGCGGATAAGTATTTCGGAGATGAAGATGCGATCGGTCGTGTATTAACATTCCAGAATAGTGATGATTACGAGATCACCGGTATTCTGAAAGACATACCCAGTAATTCACACCTCGATATGCATTTTCTCCTTTCATTTTCGACTTTATCAAGAGCTAGAAACCCGTCTCTGGAATCATGGACAAGTCGTAGTGACGACTACACATATATTTTAATTAGAGAAGGCTATTCAGCTACTGATTTAGAACAGAAATTCCCAGGACTCCTGAAGAAATATGCTGGGGAAAATGTGATGGAAAAGTATACCATGCGCTTGCAGTCCCTGACGGATGTTCATTTCTCCACGCTGGTTTACGATAATGCAAAGACCATTCCGGTCCTCTATCTTACTATTTGTTTAGTCATCGCCGTCTTCATATTGTTGATCGCCTGTGTCAATTTTACCAACCTGTCGACGGCCAGATCGGTACAGCGGGCCAAAGAAGTGGGCATGAGGAAGGTCGTTGGGGCGCAGAGAATTCAACTCATTCGTCAGTTTATCATCGAATCCCTCTTAATGTCGTTTTTAGCCAATGTTATTGCAATGCTCATGATTTCACTCATTCTTCCTCGTTTCAATGATTTTATTGGCAAAGCACTATCCATCAATTTGGTTCGAAATCATGATTTGCTATTTATCTTGCTGGGGACGGTTGTTTTTACCGGGCTGATTGCCGGAAGCTACCCGGCATTCATCCTGTCAGGTTTCATCCCAGTCCGCGTTTTAAAGGACCAATATCATGCCGGTAGAAAAGGTTTTTCCCTCAGGGCATTTCTCGTTGTCTCCCAGTTTGCCATATCCGTGGTTTTAATGATTGCAACGATGACAGTGTACACACAGATCAATTTTATGAGAAACAAAGATCTGGGAATGCGCAGTGATCAGATTGTCGTTATTCCGGTGAGGGAAAGTCCGATAAGGCATAATGTTGAATCCTTGAAAAGTGTGTTGCTCCAGAACAGTTCAATCCTGGGGATTACGGCTTCCAATGGGACACCGGCGAGTGGTTACAGCTATACCAGCAATTGTATGCCGGAGGGTGGGAATAAAGATGATGAGTTCTATATCCAGGTACTTTCTGTGGATTATGATTTTATAAAGACCTATGAACTGGAATTGATCGATGGAAGGAGTTTCGCAAGAGACTTTTCGACCGATGGTCAGAGTGCCTATCTCATCAATGAAACTGCTGTGAAGAAAATCGGGTGGGTAGATCCCCTGGGAAAACGTATCTCTCAAGGTCAAGAAGAACCGCGGACGATCATCGGTGTGATCAAAGATTTTCATTATTTCTCGGTGAGAGATCAGATTGCCCCAACGGTCTTCGATCTCGAGTTGGATGATGTGAAGTTTGTTTCTGTAAAGTTGCGCACAGAGAGCATCGCTCAGACCTTATCCTTTATTGAAGCGAAATTTACAGAATTTGCCCCCAACTATCCCTTTGAATATTTTTTTATTGATGACAAGTTTGATCGATCCTATCGAGCTGAAAGGTCGATGGGAAGCTTTCTCTTGTTCAGTACTATTTTGGGTATCCTTATATGTTCACTGGGCATTCTTGGCCTTATTTCATTCACAGCAGAGCAGCGGTTAAAGGAGATCGGCATTCGGAAGACCCTGGGTGCCACTACGCCGAAGATATTTGGGTTGTTGGTGAAGAATTTTCTGAAATTGGTGTTGATGGCAAATTTCATTGCGTGGCCGGTTGGCTATTTTGCCATGGATCGCTGGTTGGGAAATTTTCCGTACAGGATCGGTCTCGATGTGGGTATATTTTTTATTTCAAGCCTTTTGGCTTTAACGATTGCGCTGCTGACCATCAGCTATCAAACAATGAAATCGGCGCGGATGAGTCCTGTTGAGGCTTTAAAGTACGAATGAAATGAAAATCCGCCTTTGGAGGGTTGAGGCTCTAAAGTACAAATGATTGGTGAATGGTGAGTGGTGATTGGTGAGTGGCAAAAAAGGTGAACGGTTAACGGTGAAAAGTGAACGGTAATGGTGAACAGAAAAAAGGTAATCGGTGACCAGGTTTAGAAGCAGATCGGAAGATCAGAGTATCTGTGAGCAGGATATCAATGAATCAGTAGATCAGGAGAGAAACCATACCTGATATCCTGATATCCTGTTTTCCTGCCAACTGATTAGCTGATAACCTGATATGCTATAATAAGTGTGCCATAAGATTAGAACATCAGTGGAAAAGATGAATGGTAAAAACATGAAAAAACAATTTAACAAACCACCTTCATTCGCGGTTTGGCTTTTGAATAGGATGATCAGATCGAACGATTATGATTTTGCCGTGGGTGATTTAATAGAGACGTATGGTTTTATAAGAAAGGAAGAGAATCGACTGAAAGCAAGCATCTGGTTCTGGTCGGAAATATTGAGGTCGTTGCCGGGATTCATTAAAAGTTCAATTTGGTGGAGATTTGTTATGTATAAGAACTATTTTAAAGTGGCATTGAGAAACCTTAAAAAGAACAAATTATATTCATTCATTAATGTCATCGGCCTGGCATTGGGCATGGCGTGTTGTATTCTCATTCTATTATGGGTGCAGGATGAATTGAGTTATGACCGGTTTCATGAGAATGCGGACCGGCTTTTCAGGGTGGTCGACCATGAGGTATTCACTAACGGAGATTTTTTGATTTTTACATCCAATCCACCGGCTCTGGCACTTACCTTGAAAGACGATTATCCTGAGATTGTGAATACGGCAAGATATACCGGGCGTGGGGGCAGAGTAATCAAACATGAAGATCGCGTTTTTAAAGAAGATGCTTTCGCCTGTGTGGATCCCTCGCTATTTGAGATGTTTACATTTCCTTTCATTTCTGGAAATGCGGAAACGGCTTTGTCCGATCCGTATGGTATGGTCATCACAGAAGAAATGGCCTCCAAATATTTCGGAACAGAGGAACCAATGGGGAAAACGATCCGGGTGGATAACCGTCTGGATTTTCATATCACCGGTGTAATTCGAAATATTCCGTCCAATTCTCATTTGAGATTCAGTTTTGTGATTCCATTTCAAACCATTCAGGAGTTTGGAAGGCCCAACGAAGGATGGGGTAGCTTTTTTTGCAGGACGTATGTGTTATTGGATAAAAATGCGGACAGCGCCGATGTCAATGAAAAGATTTCGGAAATCATTAAGCAGCACTATGATGATATATTTGCAACCATTTCATTGCAGTCGATCCAGGATATTCACCTGCATTCCAGCACTTTTGGTGGAACCGGTGATTTTCGAATCGTCATCCTATTTTCTATCATTGCAGGATTTGTATTGCTTACGGCTTGCATCAATTTTATGAATTTGGCAACGGCACGTTCAGGAAACCGATCTCTGGAGATCGGACTCAGGAAGGTTGTGGGGGCAGGCCGGAAGGACATCATCGGTCAGTTTTACGGGGAAACAATGCTTTTATCTTTCATCGCTCTACTAATAGCGATTATACTTGTCCACATTTTCTTGCCCTCGTTTAACGCACTCTCTGGCAAGCAGTTATCCATTCATTTTGCTCAAAATTTGACCATTTTCCTCATACTTATTGGAACGGCCATTATCACAGGATTAATTTCCGGCAGTTATCCGGCATTGTTTCTCTCGTCCTTCCAGCCTGTGAAAGTTTTGAGTGGAACTCTGAAGGCCGGGACAAAAAGTTCAGTCTTTCGTAAAATTTTGGTAACTGTACAGTTTGTCTTTACGATTTCGTTAATTATCGGTACGATTGTGATGAGCCGCCAGCTCAATTTCATCCGAAATCACAAATTAGGCTACAATAAGGAGCATGTGGTTTGTCTGCGTCTCCAGGGCGATGTATATCGAAGAATCGATCTCTTGAAGAACGAATTCATGAAGGATCCCGGTGTACTCAATTCAACTGCAGTATCCAATCTACCAACCGCAGTAGGTTCATCAGTGGCTCTCAATGACTGGGAAGGACGAAATTCAGATGATTCATTTCTCATCTATTTGCTGTCTGTAGATCACGATTATCTGAATACTTTACAGATGGGGATGGCGGAAGGACGGTTTTTCTCACGCAAATTCCCCGCGGACACGGCAGATGGTGTTATCGTCAATGAAACGGCAGTCCGCATTATGGGAATGGAATCGCCGGTAGGGAAGCGTGTTCAGTTTGGAAGGGTGGTTGGTGTTTTAAAGGATTTTCATTTTCGTTCGCTTCACAGGAAGATTGATCCGTTAATGATATACAGCAGTCCAAGACAATATCGCTATCTTATGATTAGAATAAAATTGGGTGAGGTTTCAAATACGATCCAAAACATCGAAAATGCATGGCGGGGTTTGGTCCCTGAATTCCCCTTTGAATTTCAATTCCTCGATGTGCATTTCGATAGAATTTACCGGTCGGATCAACGTGTCGAGAAAATTATCAATACATTTACTTTTTTAACCCTATCTATCGCCTGTTTGGGACTATTCGGACTCGCCACTTTTACTGCTGAACAGAGAACAAAAGAAATCGGGATAAGAAAGGTGTTGGGAGCGTCGATTTCCAGGATCATTGTACTGCTTGCCAAAGAATTTACCAAATGGGTGATAGTCGCTAATATCGTCGCATGGCCCTTGGGCTATTTTGTAATGAATAAACTGCTACAGGGATATGCCTATCGTATAAAAATCGGGTGGTGGATGTTTGTCTTTTCCGGTGGAATGGCATTATTGATCTCGTTGATCACAGTCAGCTTTCAGGCGTTCAAGGCTGCCCGGGCCAATCCGGTTGAGGCTTTGAAGTACGAATAATATGTGATTGGTGATAGGTGATTGGTGATTGGTGACTGGTTACTGGACGGTAATCGGTTATCGATCAGTTGGTACAGAAGTAGAACAGAAGATCAGGGCATCAGTGGGCAGGATACCAGTGTATCTGAGGATCAGGGGAATGACTTTTCTGATATTCTGGTATCCTGCCCACTGATTTTCTGATAACCTGATGTACCTTACTCCACGGAAGGATATCGGTCGATCAGGAGACTGGAAGAATGGGCAACTGTGATCGATAATCGATGAATGATGATTTAAAAAAGCGTCCATCTTTTTTGGACGCTTTTTTATTGTGGAACCTTTTTTATTTAAGAACGTATTCTAAAATATAGAAAATACTCACAAGAGAGGTCTTGGATGGAGATATTGACAAAATTGGAGGAACTCATTTTAATTTCCGTATGGAAATTGGGTGAGAATGCCTATGGGACGACAATTTACAAACACATCGGGGAAGTGACCGGTAAGAAATTGTCTCTGGGCGGGGTCTATTTTCCTCTGGATAGATTGACAAAACGGGGATATCTCAATAACTACATTGGTGAGGTCACTGAGGAAAGACGGGGATTGAGCAAGCGGTATTACAAACTGACAAACAAAGGATTGGCTGCATTGGATGAGATCTATCGTGTCACTGAAGTCATGTGGAAGGGATACTCGGGATTGACTTTCGCTGAAGGTGGGGATTGATGAAAACGAGTCGTCCTAAAAAATCCATCATTGGATACTGGATTTTATCCAGGATGTTGAACGAGAAGGGCCACAGCTCTCTCATTGGTGATTTTGAAGAGATATACTCAGAAATTGCCGGGAGAGATGGACGGATGCATGCGTTGCTGTGGTACTGGGCGCAGATTATCAAATTACTTCCATCCCATTCTATCAATGCCATTTACTGGAGGATTGTGATGTTCAGGAATTATCTCAAGATGACACTTCGAAACATGCGTAGACATACGATTTATTCTTTTATCAATGTCATTGGTCTTGCTATTGGAATGGCCTGCTGTATTCTCATCCTCTTGTGGGTGCTCCAGGAATTGAGTTTTGACCGGTTTCATGAGAAGAAGGATCGGCTTTTTAGAGTGCTTCAGCATATCAAATACTCGGAAGTGGTTACCTGGTCCATTTCTCAGGGTCCCCTGGGTCCTGCTTTAAAAGAAGAAATTCCCGAGATCGATGATTTTGCCAGATATGAGAATGCCCGATGGCGAATGAAATACAATGACAATATTCTCGTTCGAAGTGGAGGGTATGTGGATCCATCCTTTTTGAAGATGTTTTCGTTCCCGCTCATCAAAGGGGATCCGGAAACGGCCTTAACAGATCTCCATTCCATGGTCATCACCGAAGAGTTAGCAGGTGCCCTTTTCGGGAATGAAGATCCCATCGGCAAGGTAATCCCCATCGGCGACAGATGGGACATTAAAGTGACCGGTGTTTTACATGACATACCTGACAATTCCCATCTGTCCTTCGATTTTTTAGGCACCATGGAATTCGCCAAAGAATTGGGTTTTTCTGTGGAGAGATGGACCAACAGTACTTTTACGACCTACCTGCTATTACACGAGGCGGTTTCATCGGAAATTGTCGAGAAAAAGATATACGATTTCCTGGATGCGAAGCCCACGCTGGAGGACTGGGAAAAACTGACTCTTCAATCCATTCCCGAGATCCATTTCTCAACAGGGATCGGATATGATAATGCGGTGAAGATGAATATTCAGTATATCTATATATTCTTTGGGGCGGCTTCATTCATTCTCCTTATTGCCTGTATCAACTTCATGAATCTCTCGACGGCCCGTTCATCTCTCCGGTCCAAAGAGGTCGGCATGCGAAAAGTGGCAGGGGCTTACAAGGGTCAACTCATCTATCAGTTTCTGAATGAATCTGTGTTGCTATCTCTCTTTTCATTCATCATTGCTATGGGAATCGTTGCTTTATGTCTTCCCTACTTCAATCAATTATCGGGTAAAAACTTTTCAATCAGCAGCCTTGGAACCCCGGTGATGATCATGAGCATATTCGTCATCACCGTGTTCACCGGCGTTCTTTCGGGCAGTTATCCCGCTTTCATTCTCTCCTCATTTCAGGTGGTCAAAGTGCTCAAGGGTGCCGAAAAGATCGGAACCGGAAAATCCCTGTTCCGAAGAACGCTGGTCGTCTTTCAGTTTATCATATCCGTTCTGTTACTCGTGGGGACTTTTGTGATTTATTCCCAGATTCGTTATATGCAGAATCAAGACATTGGCTACGACAAAGAGAACCTGGTCTTTTTTAGCGCCGCCCGTCAAGTACGGGGACAGTATGATGCATTCAGGAATGAGCTTGTGAAGAATCCCAGTATTTTAAATGTGGCCAGATCCTCGAGTTCTCCCACATTCGGTTTCACCTTTTCCAATAGTCTCTGGCATTGGGAGGGACAGGATCCCGAAGAGGACGTCTTATTTCGAAATACATTTGTGGATTACGATTATTTTGACACTTTTAATATGGAGATGGTCTCGGGCAGGCCTTTTTCACGGGAATTTTTATCGGACAGTTCGGGCATGATCCTCAACGAGAAGGCGTTACAAGTCATGGGATTTGACGATCCCATTGGAAAGCGGATCGATTATGGCCTAGACGATAATCTGACATCGTTCCATGTCATCGGGGTCGTGAAAGATTTTAATTTTCGTTCCCTTCACTCGGAGATCGAACCTCTCGTCATTCTACTTTCCGGTGGGAAATTTGGCTGGGGTAATCCCAGTATGGTTTACGCCAGAATCAAGTCCGGCAATTTCTCTGAAACGATAGATTTCATGAAGACGACGTATGAAACATTTGCACCGGACTATACTTTTGATTACGGATTTGTGGATGAGAGTTTTGAAAGGCTCTATCTGGCCGAGCAACGAATCGGAAACATCTTGAAAACTTTTACCGGATTGGCAATCTTCATCTCCTGCCTGGGCCTGCTTGGATTAGCCTCATTCATGGCCATGCGGCGAACCAAGGAGATTGGCGTACGCAAGGTTTTTGGTGCATCGGTCTCAGGGATCATCGTCCTGTTAATCAAGGAATTTTCCAAATGGATCATCATCGCCAATATCATCTCCTGGCCGCTGGCCTATTTCGCCATGAACCGCTGGCTCCAGCGGTTTGCCTATCGGACAAATGTACAGTTGTGGATCTTCCTCGCTGTGGGTGGCATGACATTGATGATTGCTGTATTTACAGTCGGCTACCAGGCAATCAAGGCGGCGCGGGCGAATCCCGTGGATGCGTTGAGGTATGAGTGAATGATTAGTAAACGGAGAAAGGGAGACAGGAGACAGCAGACCGGAAAGGCAGTAATCGGTTATCGGTATTCGGTGGAAAAATCGTAAACGGTGAACGGTGAACAGTAAAAAAAAGGTAATCAGTAATCGGTGATCGGTATTCGGTGGAAGAAAGGTGAACGGTAAAAGATGGTAAATCGATAAACGGTAAACGGTAAAAGATAAAAGATAAAAGATGATAAATCGGTCAACGGTGAACGGTAAATGAATCAAGCGGTTATTGAGATAATTTTAATAATCCTTATCCTTTAATCTTTCCGGTCTCTGGGCTACCGACTTTTTTGTTTTCTGATTACCGATTACGGTATCTTTTGCGTTTCACCGTTCACCGTTTACTGTTTACCACCTTCTCCCAAATCCCTTTTCCCTGTATTCTACCTTCTCTTCTCCAATTGTCATTCTACAAGCTGGCTTTTTTAACCGATTTTAAAAAATAGTTCACCCAAAACGGATATTTATTTGTCTTTATAGATATAACTATACGCTTGACACTAATAAATGTAAGAAATCAGAAGAAAGGCACGCCTGATAATTTTCCGGAGGCGTTGTGATCCCCGATGAAAAAAATCACACGTAGAGATTTCATGAAGCTGGGTACCGGCAGTGTCATCGCTGCGGGAACGAGTTACATACTGAACGGTTGTAATAAAAAGTCGAGTCTTGAACCGGATCCTGAGCCGAATGCACAAATCAATGCACAGGTGGTTGCGATCAAAGGAAATGATTTGTATGATATGACGCGTCAATCCATAGAAGCTGTTGGTGGCATGCCAAGCATTGTCAATCCTGAAGAAATCGTTTTTATCAAACCCAATTTCGTATCATTCAACCTGGCAGAAACACGTGAATGCTTCAAAAATGGAGAATGTACAAAACCTGAAATTCTCATAGCAACTGCTGAAGAATGTCTCAAGGCAGGAGCAAAGGAGGTTATCATAGGTGATGGTTCTCAAAAGATTACATACGATTGGAAATATGCATACACATTGGATGGAAGCACAAATCTAGTAGATGAAGCCGCCAGGCTGAGTGGAATATATGACGGAAATGTATTCTTATCCTGTCTGGAAACGGATTATCCCGGTGATTATGAGATTTTTTCCAGAACTGCTCATGGTAAATTATTGATCTCAAATATATACAAAAAAGCGGATAAGATTATTTCCATACCGGTCGCTAAAACCCACAACTATGCTCAGCTCACATTGGCATTGAAGAATTTTATCGGTGTTCTTTCGATTGCAGAATACGGCATTTTTCTAAATAATACATACTGGGATAGGGGGTGGGGAATTGACCATTCAAGTGTGAAAGTTTTATCTCAAGCATTTTTAGATGTTGTGGCCGCAAAGAAACCCGATCTCACGATTATTGATTTTTCCATTGGTGTTGAGGGAGATGGCCCTACAGCAGGTTATGGTTATGGAAGAACCGTCAATGTGAAAGACAGATTGGGCTCGTGGCTGATACTGGCCAGCAAAGATATTATGGCCGCCGATGCGACAGCCGCCCGGGTGATGAATCATCATGTCCCGAATATTAAGCAGTTGACAATGGGATATGATATGGGACTCGGTGAAATAAATGAAGAATCTATCGAAATGATTGGAGAAAAACTCTCCAACATAAAAATGGATTGGAAAGCAACAGTCCTTAAAAATACAATTGGAAAGAAATCGGCAAGCAGTCCCATTGCAGAACAGTTTCGGCATATCATAAAAAAGGATTAAGAATAATCAAGGTTGGAACTTTAAAAAAAAGAGGAGTTAAATTATCATGAAAATGATATTTGCCCTATCTTTCGCATTGCTGTTATTGGTGAGTTATCGTTGTTCGAAAAACGGTACCTCCCCAACAGATGGTGAGTATTCGGTTGAAGATAACACTATTTTTGATCGATGGGCTTCATCCGAAAATTTTGAGATAACGATTAACTCAACCGATGGAGAAAGCATAAAATTAACAAGATATCACCAGGATTATAAACCCTCATGGTCTACGGATGGATCAATGTTGACTTTTTTCAGAATGCTTGAGTATGAACAAGGTTTTGGAATTTCGAGAACAAATATTGGTGTTATTAATACAGACGGCAGCGGACTAAGTCTGCTTACCAGTGGAGAGTATCCCGATTTCAATCCAACCTGGACTCGAGATGGTACAAACATGATCATTTTTACCAGGTATGATAGAGAACCGAGCCTAAAAATGAAGATATATATGATATCTCCTGATGGGGCTCCGGGAGATGAGATATTACTATCGGACCCCTCGTTTCGATATGATGAATGGGCCTGCAGCGGTTTGAAGGACGGGAGGATCTTTATTGATCGGATCGGTGGCGGTTTTAAGTCCTTTTTACTCACTCCCTCTCCGGGAACAAAAGGAACCTATGAGGAAGTAAAAAGGCCCACTTCCCTTTACTGGCATAAGTTAAGTGTCTCACCCAATGAAACGAAAGTGGCTTACATGCGGTATGGGCCCAACGATAGGGCTTTTGAGGATGCCGTTATTTGTTATGCTGATTTTGATGTGAACTCCAGAGTCATCTCAAATGAGATGGTTGTGACCCAGGCAAATCCTGATTGTATTTTTGAATATCCCCGATGGACAAAAGATGAAAAATATCTGATCTATGATTGTAATATCACCGGACCATTCCAGATTTATGCCTATCGCTTATCCGATGGATACGTTGAAATCATTTCTCTGAATCCTGATAAAAACTCCATGTATGGAAATTTTGACAGTCTACCGAAATAGGTTCCATTTCAGCCAAAGTGGTTTCGAATTTGTTTTTATAAATCTTAATGATTGCCGTATTTACAGTCGGGTACCAGGCAGTGAGGGCGGCACGGGCAAATCCCGTGGTTGCGTTAAGGTATGAGTGAGTGGAGAAAAGAAGGTGAACGGTAAAAAATGTCTAGTCCTGAAAAAAGTTGACAGTTAACCGTTCTTCCGTATTCTCCGTTTAAAATTTTCCCTTGATTTCTCTAAAATAATCATTTATATTACAAGAGTAAAAATATAAAAGCCGGGCACTTAAAGTAATTTGTTTGTCCCAAAGGAGAGGCGAACGAGTACTTTAGTGAGGGCTGCTTTGTATAGAATTGAAAAAACATTTGAGTCGAATTCTGGTGGGTGAGGTACATCTATTCGTTTTCGGCTTTTTTGTTTGATCTTATTAATCGACGTGCATAGGCCTAAGATTTTTCAATTTACTAAGTGCTAAAAGTGTGTTTCATATATTGTATCACGGAGCAAATAGTCTAACTTATTTTTACCCATTGAATAGGAATCATTGGTGATGTGTTTAAAGAAGATTAGGTCTTTTTATAGAACGAACTGTGGAGAAAAAAGCTATGAATAAGATCAGAACTCAGAACACCAAGCCTGGTATGCGCTTGGCTACCGATGTGAAAAATCATCATGGCGTCATGATTTTAGCAAAAGGGTGTCGACTCACTAAACAACACATCGATATATTCCGTATGTGGGGTATCGTTGAAATCGAGGTGGAAGACAAGCCCGATGCGACACTCACCAAAGAAACACAACCCATCGACAAAGTCAAATACAAAAAAGCAAGAGAAAAGGCCATGAAGCGGTATCAACTTACCAATGTCGATCATCCGGCCATGGTTGAGATATTCAATTTGTTTTTGGACCGTGTCATAAACCAAAAAGGAGAAAGGGCGTCACATGCTTAAAAGCGACAAGATATCAATTCTTGATGAGTTTGAACTTCCTTCTCTACCTCAGATTTATTTTCAAATTCGAGAAGCGATTAATGAACCGACAATATCCATTGAAGAGATTGGTAGCCTCATTTCTAAAGATACCAGCCTTTCTGCCAGCGTGCTCCGATATGCCAATAGTGCCATGTACGGCACATCCCAGCGTATAGATACGGTGACGCGTGCCCTTGTTCGTATCGGTACACAGGAACTAAATAGTATAGTCCTCGGAGCCACAATCACGAGTCTATTCAAAGGCATTCCTGAAGATTTAATTAATATGCGACTATTCTGGAAACACAGCATTAGTTGCGGCATCATGGCAAAATGTATTGCGACCTATCTCGATTTAGCCGATATAGATAGATACTTTACTGCCGGTCTGCTTCATGATTTGGGCAAACTTGTCTTGTATAAAAATATGACAGAAAAATCAAAACGCATACTTCTCAATTGTGTAAAGAATAAAAAGTTGCACCATTTAGAGGAAAAAGAGATATTGGGATTTGATCATACCCATGTCGGTAAGATACTGCTTGTGAAATGGCATATCCCCGATAGCATCAAAACCATGATCATATTTCACCACAATCCTGAAAATACAAAGAATCAATTTCGAGACACATCCATCCTCCATCTGGCCGATATCATCGTCAATGGATTGCAGTTTGGAAACAGCGGTGCCTATTTTGTGCCGATCCTGTCTGAAGAAGCGTGGAAGTCTACAAGATTAAGCCCGGCCATGATTCCTCCCATCATCAATCATGCAGAGGTTCAAATCAAGGATACGATTCAATCCATCATCTCCAACGATTAGGAGTTACCACATGGATGAGAATGATGCCATTAAAAAATTGACAACTCGGGTCACCTATTTGGAGGAGATCGGTCAATCCACCCTGGATATCCTGGACCTGATGGTTACCGTCTGTGATCGATTAAGAAAAAGCCCTCTAGACATAGCGCCAAACGATATTCTTGAAAATGCCAATCTATTGATTAATCGATTTCTACCACTTAAAGGTTCTGCCTGTTATCTCGTCAACGAGATGAATTACGCATTCGAACTTCAGCTATGTACTCCAAAAACCAAACGTAGCCTGTTTCAAAATGAAATCAAGAAACATATTGCGGATGGAACCTATGCCTGGGCGACGAGGCAGAAACGACCCGTTATCGTACCCGCAAGAGGTTCGTCGGGAGAAAAAATCATTTTTCAATCACTCAGAGATGAATCCCAAGTCACCGGTATGTTCGTAGGGATTTTTTCCGGTAAAGAGCCAGTAGAAGGTGGATTATTTCTTGATTTATTTTCTATCATCATCTATCACTTATCACAATCCCTCGAAAATGTTAAATTATATAAGGCACAAAAAAACAGTGAGAGAAAGTACAGAGAACTTGCGGATATGCTTCCTCAAACCGTATTTGAAATCGACAGACGAGGGAAAATGCTTTTTATCAATCAGCAGGGTATGGATACTTTTGGTTTAATAAAAGAAGAAATAATGAGGGGCTTCAATTTATCTAATCTATTTATCCCCGAGGATAAAAGAAAAGTCCGACAAGCACTGCAGGAAGGTTGGGTCCATCCTGAAAACATGGGCATTGAATACACTGCAAAAAGACACGATAAAACACAATTCCCCGTACTAATGTACATATCGCCAATACTCATAGACACCAAACATATTGGCTACAGGGGAATAATTTTGGATATTACTGAAAGAAAAAAAGCTGAAACGGCGTTGTACGAGAGAGAGGCCATGGCACGGGCACTGCTAAACGCACCCAAGGATGTGGCGATACTCGTAAACCTGGACGGTTCAATTATCAACATGAACAAGGCCGCAGTCGACAGCCTGGATGTACATACCGATGATTTTACAGGTTTGAATATTCTGGAACTCCTCCCCCGGGAAATAGCACAGTCGAGAAGCAAACAAGCAAAGAGCGTCCTCAAAACGGGTCAACCTGTACAATTCATGGATGAGATGAATCAAAGGATTATCGACAACATCTATTATCCGATTTTTAATGATAAGGGGAATGTACACCAATTGGCCATTTTCGCACGGGACATTACTGACACGGTAAAAGCAGAGGAAGAGCGACACATTCTGGAACATAAACTCATGGAGCAAACACGTATGGCATCCATAGGACTCCTCACATCCGGAGTCGCACACAACCTGAGAGGACCCTTGGCGGCTATGATTGGCCAAATTGCGCTATGTGAAATGGATTATCCTGATATAGAGGAATGGAAAATCCTGCACACCCTCTGTACTAACATGAATCATATCATCGATACCATGATGGCAAAAACGCGACGGGAACAGGAAACAGATTACACGCCTATCGACCTGAACGAGCTGCTTAAAACTGAATTCAGTTTCCTAGAGGCCCATATGCATTTCAAATACGATATTCGTAAGAAATATCAATTTGAAAAGGATCTACCAATAATCATTGGTAAGTACTCGGATTTTTCTCAGGCCTTGATGAATATAGTCCATAATGCAATAGATGCAATGGATGACAGTAAAGAGAAACGACTCACAGTCATAACGCAGAGTGATAATCAAAATGTTTTCATAAAGATTGCCGACACAGGTTTCGGTATATCAAAAGAAAATATGTCAAAACTATTTACACCATTTTTTACAACAAAAGCCTCAAAATCGTCTGACGAATCAAAGAGACCGCAAGGGACAGGATTGGGACTGTACAGTACATACACAATCCTAAAACGATATGGCGCCCATATTGATGTTCAGAGTAAAATCAACGAAGGGACAGTGTTCACGATAAATATTCCAATACAGGGAAATCAGAATTAAGGGATTAGCATCATTCCTTCCAGTCTCCGGTCTCACGACTTCTTTTCATACCGATCACCGATTATCAATTGATGATTACCTTCCCCTCTTGTCTCCTTCTCTTCAAAATTTTCCCTTGCTTTTACCTGAATAATAATTTATAATATTGAGACTGAAATAGGAGATCGAATCATGGATATCCGTAAATGTTTTGTTTTTCGAGTTTTATTGGTCGTCGTGGTGGTGGGGTTAACAACTTGTGGAAAGAAAGAAAGCGTACCCGCCAGCGATAAATACGAGGATCTTGTGACTTTCTTCAAGGAATGGCGCGAGTTCCAAAAACCAAAGGTCGTGGATGGTGTTCCCGACTACACTGCACAGGCCATGGCGGAGCAGAAAAGTCGGATCCCGGAATTTAAAAAACGGTTGTTCGATATCGACAGCCGAGACTGGCCTATTCCCCAGCAGGTGGACTACGAGATCGTCCGGGCTGAGATAAACGGGCTGGAGTTCGATCATCGCGTCCTGAGGCCCTGGTCGCGCAATCCTCTCTTCTATGCAATCATCCAGATGTCGGAGCCGGATGTACCAGCTCGAGAGGGCCCGGAAATCTTCGGTGTTCTGAACGTCTTCGAACATACATTCCCCTTAAACGAAAAATCCCAAGCCGTATTCAAGGAAAAGCTTTCAATCATTCCGGAAATTCTGAATCAAGCGAAACAGAACCTCGTGGAAGAAGCCGGGGACCTTTATTTATTTGGAATCCGGCAGAAGAAAAGAGAAAGCGCCAGCCTGTCAAGGCTGGCGGGGAGACTGGAATCAACCAATTCAGATCTGGCCGATCTGGTCCGTCAGGCACAGGCAGCAGTGGATGAGTTCGTAACCTGGCTGGAGCAAAAACGCGAGGGGATGAAGGTCTTTTCAGGAATCGGTGTGGAAGCATTCGATTGGTATATGAAAGAGGTCCATCTGGTGCCCTATAATTGGCAGGAGCAGGTGGATCTGCTGGAGCGGGAATTGGAACGATCGCTGGCAGGTCTGGTCCTGGAGGAGCATCGAAACCGCCACCTTCCGCCTTTAAAGCCGGCCGGATCTTTAGAGGAAAGGAAGGAGCGATATAAGAAGTCCGTGGCCGAGTTCATGGATTTTCTGCGAAAGAAAAAGATATTCACCGTACCCGATTACATGTTGCTCAATGACCAGGTCCGATCCTTTACGCCACCTGAGCGTCTCGATTTTTTCTCCCATATCAGTTATAGGAACCCGTTGCCCCTACTTTGCCATTCGATTCACTGGCTGGAAAAGCAGAGGGAGATCCACAATACCCACTCCATACGGGGTAAAGCTCTGCTGTATAACATCTGGGACAGTCGCGCAGAGGGATTGGCCACAGGTTTTGAAGAGCTTATGATGCAGGCGGGTCTCCTGGAGGAGCATCCCAGAGCAAGAGAATTGACCTATATCATGCTGGCTTTTCGGGCCATCCGTGCCCTCGGTGGATTGAAACTCCATTCCGGTGAATTCACACTGGATGAGGCCATTCAGTGGGCTGTCGAGAAAACACCCAGAGGATTTGTCGGCCTCAACAGCAACACCATTCGGACAGATTACGCCATCTACCTCTCTCAGCCCGGATATGGGACGAGTTATGTTGTAGGGAAGAACCAGTTGGAAAAACTGATTGCCGACCGGGCCGTCCAACTGGGAGCCCAATTCCGGCTCAAAGATTTCCTGGACGATTATTTTTCCCGGGGTGTGATACCCGCCTCACTCCTCCGGTGGGAGATGACGGATTTGGATGACGAGATGCAAGAACTGTGGAAGTGACGTGTTGGATTAATCAGGATATTGGAACTGTCGTAAAAGTTGGCATGATTGTTAATATAAATGTGCATTATTCAGCGTACCCTCTTTATGGCCAGATAAAGAAAAAATGATTCGCCATATTGCAATCTTATTCTTAACATCTTTTTTAATTCTCAGAATTCCCAGTCTACAATTACAATTTAATACGTCGATAATTTCTGTGGAGAATTATAGGAATATTATCAAATCGAATAACCTATCATTTATATTTAATAATTTTATGCAGACAACTATCTTGTTATTAGAGAATTTGATAATAATAACATACATTGTTATTTATTTAAAAAGAGAGGTGGCATTGGAAGATGCGAAATCATTTATGGAAACACTATTTCCTTTTGGGGTTGCTTCGCTTCCTTTCCTGATTATCGTCTTTATATAAAAAAGACAGGAATGTTTTTACCCGGATTCAAAAAGAAATCCGTTAATATTTAAATTGAATTAATTGATATTTCCAATCCCGTGAATATTGAACTCATTGTCTGGGGTCCCTATCCGACGACTATCAGCGAGATCATTGGGGAAACTGTGGGTGTTGTCAGGGGAACTGATTATGCGATGGGCATTCAGGCATTGGAAACGATTGGTGCCATAGAAATGGAAGAAGGATTGCCGCATCCGATGATCGATGGTGAGTGGGGTAAAAAAATTCCATCCGCCTCGGCAGCTTATCTGATAATGGGTTTCGGCGAAGAAGATATTGAAGAGGCTTTGGCAATGACAAAAAAGGCCGGATTGCGATATTTATATCATCCCGGTCCATTTGAGAGTTGGGGACATTTCAAATTGAATGAAAAACAATTCCCCAGTGGAGTAAAAGGGTTGAGACACTGTGTTGAAAAAGCAAAAACACTTGGTATTATGCTTGGCGTTCATACATTGTCCAACTTTATCACGACGAATGATCCTTATGTAACTCCGGTGCCAGATAAACGGTTGGCAAAAGTTGGGGCCAGCATCATTACCACAGATATCAGCCAAAATCAAATAGAAATTCCAATAGAATCACCCGAATTCTTCAATCAATTCAACAACAACCATCTAAGGACTGTGGTTATAGGAGATGAATTAATCCGATACGGAGGAGTGTCGGAAGAAGCTCCCTGGCGATTGTTGGATTGCCAACGAGGGGCTTATGGAACGGTTCTCTCTCCTCACAAGAATGGTGAGAAAATCGGCAAACTGGCAGATCATGCGTATAAAGTTTTCCTGACCAATCCGGATCTAAGTAGTGAAGTTTCTAAAAATATTGCAAATTTGTTTAATCAGACCGGTTTGCGGCAAATTTCATTTGACGGTTTGGAGGGTAACCGTTCAACGGGAATGGGGAATTATGGTGAAGTGCTGTTTACTCAAACCTGGTACAATCACTTGAATGAGAATATCAAACAACATTACATTGCAGATGCAAGCAGGACATCCCACTATTTCTGGCACATGTACACCCGAATGAATTGGGGTGAACCCTGGTACGCCGGATTTAGAGAAAGCCAGACGGAATACCGTTTGAAAAATCAGAAATATTTTAAGAGAAACCTCATGCCAGGCATGCTGGGTTGGTTTAAAATGACTCCTGAAACCAGTATTGAAGATATAGAATGGATGTTGGCGCGTTCTGCGGCCTTTAATGCCGGTTATGCTTTTGTGACCGGTTATGAAACTCTTGCTGAAAACAACCATTCCGAAAATATCCTGAAACTCCTTGGCCAATGGGAGAAAGCAAGGATGTCGGGGGCATTTAGCGAAGAACAAAAACGACGCATGGAGGATATTAAAAATGAGTTTCATTTAGAAACAATCAATAAAAATGAATGGAAACTTTACCAGGTTTTTTCATACAAATTCAAGCATGAGAAAAAAGAAATGCAGCCCGGCGAACCAAATCATTCTATATTCACTTTTGAGAATCTGACAACAGAACAGACGATGAATTTTATCCTGACTGCGGTAGATGGTGATATGGAAAATGTGCGAATGGAAATTGACAATGACAAAAAACTGTTTATCCCAATGGCTATGAAAGCAGGGGAGACTATTAAATATAACGGTGGAGATAGAGCAAAAATCTATAATAAAAACTGGAAGGAACTGAGAGGTGTAAATATTGATGCATCAGCATTAACCATATCGAAAGGTGAGCATCATATTACGTTTGATTGTAAATTCTTGGGAGGAAATGAATCTCAAGTAAAGCTCGAAGTAAGACTCATTAGACCCGCCGAAATCGTAAAAGCAAATTGAAACAATAATATTCTGTTAAAGTCTATGGGAGGATCCTTAGACCCGTTTCTGCAACCTATAACGGGTATCCATTATTTGACATGTCATATCGGAACGAGGAGCGGATCGGGAGAATTACCCTCTATTTTAGTGCACTGGCCATAGGCCTATTTCAGTTACAATCGTTAGCTTCAAAATTTTGCCTATCGTATGCACATCCAATGGCCCATGTTTGTATTAGCTGGATTCCTCGCCCTATTGCTTGGGCTGCTGACAATTGTATTTCAAACGATGAAAGCCGCATGCGCTAACCCTGTGGATGCGATTCAATATGAATAGGGAATTTCATTGACTGCCGTATCCACTTTTACCTCCCAAGGGGCGACGAATATCCAGTTAACGACCCTTGAGGGTGTGAATCACGATACGGCCAGTCTGCCCTCCGTGCTCAGCGTGATCGAGTGGTTCGAGAGTATCAAGTAAATATTCGTCTTAATAGTATTCTGATTTTCTAAATTGGCAAACGATAACGAGTAGAACAAATGATGAAGAAGATAACCAATGCATTGACTCTTGGCGTGATCCTTTTTTATGCCGTTCCATTTCTCTCGGTACAGACTGCCGTTAATAAAATTGCCTTCCATTCGAACCGTAGCGGTTCCAACGAAATTTACCTCATGAATACCGATGGCAGTAAAGTAAAACAATTGACTCGAAATTCCGTAGACGATTTATGTCCTGTCATATCTCCTGATGGTTCAAGGATCGCTTTCCTATCCAATCGCGATGGGGAAATGAAAATCTACATTATGAAAAATGGGAAATGAATCAATGAGAATGCAACGGATCCTTTTTTTCTCTGCACCATTAATTATCATCTGTATATCTTCTTGCAGCAAGAAAAATGTGACAGAGCCGACTCTTTTGTATACCTATCAGATACCGGAGCAGCTCGATGACGGTTGGACGGTCTCCTCTATGGACGAAGAGGGGATGGATACCGGCGTGATTGAACGACTCACGAGCCAGATCATGAATGGCCAGTTTCAAGGAATCCACAGCCTTTTGATTGTAAAGAATGGCGTCCTGGTCCATGAGGCCTATTTCGAGGATCACGAAAGAAACAGCCTTCAGACAGTTTATTCCATTACAAAAAGTGTCTCTTCCGCCCTTATCGGAATTGCCATCGATCGAGGCTTGATCGACTCAGTCGAAGATACGGTCCTTTCTTTTTTTCCGCAATACAATTATCAAGATCCGAATAAGCAGAAGATCAACCTGAGCCATATCCTCACTCTTACATCGGGGTTGTCATGGGATGAGAAGACCTATCCCTATTCCGATTCGCGAAATACCGAGACCCAAATGGTGGCGACCGGCGACTGGATGAAATTCGTCCTGGAAAGGCCGATGCAGAGCGATCCGGGGACGGAATGGGTTTACAATACCGGGAGCGTGCATCTCTTATCGGGAATCATCAAACATACCAGTGGCATGCATTCCGATGAATTTGCAGAACAACACTTATTCGAACCACTTGACATTCAGGCATACGAGTGGAACAAAGATCCCCAGGGATATCCGTGCACCGGAGCAACGCTGCAGGGCCTACGACTCAAACTTCGGGATACGGCTAAATTTGGTTATCTCTTCCTGAATAACGGAATGTGGAACGATCAGCAGGTGATCCCCGATACCTGGGTGGAAGAATCAACTCGGAAGCATTTTAATATGGAAACAAACCGAGCATTCGGCTATCTCTGGTGGATCGGGAGCCTTACTGTGAATGGGAGGGAAATCCCTCACTTTTATGCTGCAGGGTACGGCGGGCAAACCATCCATATTGTACCCGAATTGGACCTGATGATCGTGCTCACCTGTTGGGATGAACCCCAGGATGCAGATATCTTCATCCCGATGTTCATGATCTATGGTGCCGTGTTATAGAATTACGAGAAAAGTTTTCGTTTTCTTTTGCAAGAAAATGAAAATTTGAAGATAGTTGCGTTTCTAAGGGTATGCGCCCCTGGCGCGTTATGGAGATACGATGGTCGAATCGATTTCGGGAGGAACGGTTATTCGTTATATTCTGGGGAGAACCATGAAAAAAAATAAAATACCTGCGCGATCAATATTATTATTTTTATTCACTTGCTTCCTCATCTGTAGTACCTCGTGTAAGAAAAAAGTCGTTCTAAATCCTGACACCAGGTATGTATATCAACAACCGGAACAGCTCGATGACGGCTGGGAGACGGCATCGTTTTCCGATGTCAGTATGGATGAATCCGTCATCGTTCAATTCATGAATGAATTTATAAATACGATTGAACATCAAATTCATGGCATTCTGATTGTGAAAGACGGAAAGCTTGTGTTCGAAGAGTATTTTCCCGGATATGTTCATTACCATGGCCCATACACGGATTTCAACCGTGAAACCATTCACAATCTGGCATCGGTGACGAAGAGTATCACATCGGCCTTGATTGGCCTGGCCATCGATAATGGTTTTATTCAAGATGTAAATCAAAAAGTGTTTGACTTTTTCCCCGAATATGCCGACCTGAGAGATGTCGAAAAAGATGAAATCAACCTGGAACATCTACTCACGATGACATCGGGACTCGAGTGGGATGAGAACACCTACCCGTACACTGATACACGGAACGATTGTGTTCAGATGTTTTATCAGGGTGATCCGATACAATTTATTCTCGACAGGCCGGTGGTTGTGACACCGGGGACCCATTACAATTACAATGGCGGATGCCCCATCCTACTCGGTGAAATCATCAGAAAAACCACAGGATTGAGGGCCGACAATTTCGCCGAGCAATATTTGCTTTCGCCGCTGGGCATCACGGATTTCTGGTGGAAGGAATTACCAAATGATATCTGTTATACCGCGGGTGACATGAAGCTGCGTCCGAGGGATATGGCAAAATTTGGCAACATGTATCTAAATAACGGATCCTGGAATGGAAAACAGATCATCTCGACCGAATGGATAGAGACCTCCACGCAACCATTCATTCGCCAAAATCCATTTTGGGAAGCCGGTTACTTATGGTGGCTGCACACCTATGAAGTCAATTATAATCAGATTCGTGTATTCTCTGCAAGAGGATGGGGAGGACAGAGAATTACGGTCGTGCCGAGTCTCGACATTGTTGTGGTCTTCACGGCAGGATATTATGATGAGCCGGATTTGGAATCACATATCTATATTATGACACTCAATATTCTGGCTTCAGCTCTATGATGATTCAAAAGTTAAAGGCTTTTCTCGATTCGCAAGGCCTCTGCCAATGTAAAAATCATAATAATAGGAGAAAAAAATGAAGGGAGCCATTTGTATCATTGTTGCCTTTTTTTTGCTGACTTACGCCCTGCCGGCAAGTGCACAAATTCGTTTGGGAGCCATCGGCGGATTGAATTTTTCCACCATGGAAGCAGCCTATGATGAAGAAATTACCGGTCGTACGGTTATGGGTATCGGAGGTGTCTTCAGTATAAGTATTATTAACAATTTACGTCTAAAGATCGAACCGATGTATTTACAAAAATACGCTGGGATTGAAGCAACGGCAACCCAGCCTGCGATCGACACAGAACTGGCATTCATGGAATGTCCCATACTGCTGAAGTACAGCATTGGGAAGACCGTTCAACCCTACATCATAGCTGGACCTTCATTCGGGTATCTTCTGAGATCGGAGTTGAAAACGAGTTTGGCTGGACTCGAGGCTAAGGCGGATGTCGAGGACATATTGAGACACCTGGATGTCGGCATGAGCGCGGGTGCCGGTTTCGATATTCCCATTGGTCCGGCAACCATATTTGTCGAGTGTCGATATACCTGGGAATTAATCAATTTAAACAAAGGAGGAACAATCGAGTTTAAAATGGGACCACTTCTCTTCCCTGTTGAGAGCGATGAGAACGATGTTTTAAAGTCAAGAGGGCTGCAGCTCATGATGGGCTTTCTTATCCCTCTTTAATGTTGGGGAAATGAAAAAGAAAAATATTCAACTGATTGGTAGAATGAAATCCATTCAGATTCGTCAGAAAGACGATGTTAACAGGAGGCATTATGCCTGTCAAAGCATCAATATGCACTGTCATTTCAATCCTGGTATCCAGCATTATCAGTACAGGTACTCATGCTCAAGAATCAAAGAATAAACTCAGCGGAACACCCGATCACCCGAGTTATACGGTGAAGCAATCATCCGGTCCGTTGAGAATCGACGGTATTCCGGAGGAATCAGCATGGCAAAATGCTACGGTGATAAAGTTACTCTTTGAGTATCTTCCGGCCGATAATATCACGGCACCCGTCAGCACCGATTTTTTAATTACCTTTGATGAGAAAAATCTTTACATGGCCTTTCGCTGCTATGATCCCAATCCTTCCATGGTGAGGGCCCATCTCATGGATAGAGATGCCATCGATACCTTTATCCAGGATGATCATGTCACCGTCATGATCGATTTTTTTAATGATGAACGTCGTGCATTTCAGTTCCGTGTCAATCCTTTGGGCGTTCAATCCGATGCGATATTCAGTGAGATGGAGGGATATGAAGATTTTTCCTGGGATGCCATATGGGATTCCAAGGGAAGGATGACAGAGTTCGGCTGGACTGTCGAGATATCCATCCCCTTTAACCAGCTTCGTTTCCCGCCGACGGAAAACGATCAGACATGGGGAATAAGTGCAGAACGTTCTTATCCCCGAAACGTTCGACACAGAATGGCCTCACACAAGAGGAAGCGAGATATCGACAGTATTCTTTGCCAGTTCAACAAGGTCTCCGGTTTTCGGGGAATGAAGACAGGATTAAATATGGAAATTGATCCCACCCTGACCGTAAACAGGACGGATACGCGGACAGATTTCCCCTCCGGAGATATGGAGGGAGGGAAATTCAAAACGGAGCCTGGAATCAGCCTGAGGTGGGGGGTCACTCCGAACATGATCCTGAATACGGCCGTCAACCCGGATTTTTCTCAGGTCGAGGCGGATGTGAAAGAACTGGAAGTCAACCGACGATATGCCATACGTTATCCGGAAAAAAGACCCTTCTTTCTGGAGGGTGCCGATTTTTTCCTCACGCCTGTCGAAGCTGTGTTCACACGAACCGTAGCCGATCCGGATGTCGGGTTTAAATTCACCGGTAAGATGGGAAAGAATGTGCTCGGTGTATTCGGCACCTACGACTGTCTCAACAACCTCCTCTTCCCCTCAAACGAGGGATCTGTCTCGACTTCTCTCGATGAGCACATTACTGGCGGTGTCTTCCGCTTTCGTCGGGATGTCGGACAGGGTTCCGCATTGGGAGTTCTGTATACCGGTCGCATGGGGGAAGATTATTTCAACTATGTGGGTGGCCTCGACGGCTTTCTCCGTCTCTCCAGGACCAAAACACTGACCCTCCAGTATCTGCACTCCCAAACAGAGTACGCGCCGGCCATTGCCAGGGCCTATTCACAAACTGAGGACGTCTTTGGAGGAGATGCTCTTTCGCTCCGTTTCACGCATCGAGGTCGGAACTGGACCTACAAACGGATAGGGAAGAGGAAAAAGAACTTAAATTTGGATACATCGACACCCGGGATATTCAGCGCTGATTTTCCTTGATTTTCCGACGAATTTAATATATTTTAAATCCTCACTTTATCATTTATGTGATTGGCCAAATGCAACCTAAATTTGACTAAGACGTTATAATTAATGACAATATTACTCGTCCAAATTTATCATTGCTATTCCAATATTCATTTCAATTTGGATGTAAAGGAGTATAATTATGTTTAGGAATTACTTGAAAATCGCCTTGAGAAATATTATCAAGCAAAAGGGTTTTACCTTTATCAATGTGGTTGGACTGGCGATTGGCATTGCCTGCAGCATTCTCATTTTCATTTTTGTTCGCTTCGAATTGAGTTACGATACCTTTCATGAGAAAGCGGACCGCATTTACAGAGTTGCAGTCAGAGCCTCAATCGGTGATACAAAAATTCACCAGACCTATTCCTCGGCCATTACATTTTTGAAACTTTTTGAGGATTTTCCTGAAATTGAAACAGGAGTAAAATTCTTAAGACTTGGTAGAGTGCCTGTCAGCTTGGATGAGAAGACCTTTTACGAGTCAAGATTTTTTGCAGTTGATTCGGTGTTCTTTGATGTCTTTACCATTCCTTTGATTCATGGAGATCCAAAATCGGTTTTAATCGAACCAAACACAATGGTCATTACCGAAAGCACAGCCCTGAAATATTTTGGAATTAAGGATGTTGTGGGTAAAGTGCTCACTGCCAATTTCTCATATGATCCAGGTCAGGTTGACTTTAAAATAACCGGTGTATCAGAGAATGTGCCGAGTAACTCCCATTTTCACTATGATTTGCTGGTTTCTTCTACGAGTTTTCCGTCTTCTATTAATAACACCGGTTGGACAGCCAATAACTTTATTTCATATGTCGTGTTAAAAGAGGGCACGTCCAAGGCGGAAGTTGAGGAAAAACTCAAGGAATTTACCCGTAAATACATGGGTGGAGATCAGTTTGATGAGTGGGTGGCAAAGGGCAATTATTGGGAGTATTTTTTGCAACCTGTTACTGAAATACATTTAAACTCGGATCTGAATGGTGAATTTGAAGCCAATGGTAATGAGATGTACGTACAAATATTTTCAGCCATCAGTGTTATCATCCTGCTCATTGCCTGTATCAATTTCATGAACCTATCAACGGCAAAATCTTCATTAAGGGCCAAGGAAGTCGGTTTGAGAAAAGTGGTCGGTTCGGGCCGGAACAGGCTGATGGGTCAATTTTTGAGTGAATCGATATTGTTGAGTTTTATTTCCCTGATTTTGGGTATATTGACTGTTGAACTTCTTTTGCCCTCATACAGAAACCTGATGGGCAGACAAATCGATATTCATTATTTTGATAATGCGATTGTTATTCCTGCACTCATACTGCTCGGACTCGTTGTGGGTGTTATTTCGGGTTCCTATCCTGCCTTTGTCCTTTCATCCTTCAAACCGGTGACCGTACTTAAAGGGAAAAGCCGTGACAGCAAAAGTGGTTTATGGATTCGAAATGGTCTCATACTTTTTCAATTCACCATTTCCATTTTCCTGATCATCGGGACAACCATCATTTATCAGCAGTTGAAATATTTTCAGAATGTCAAACTGGGATTCGATAAAGAACAGGTTTTGGTCGTAAGAAATCCAGGTTCCCTGGGTGACAATACGAACATATTTAAAGAGGTCTTACAGAATCAGAATGGAGTCGATGCTGTGTCGGGTTCCAACACATTGCCGGGTAGAGGTTTCAGCAATTGGGGATTTAGGGCCGAGGGTGTTGATGAAAGTTTTACATTAAACACCTGTGTATGTGACTATGATTTTTGCAAAACCCTGAAACTAAAAATGGTGAAGGGAAGATTTTTCTCGAAGGAATTCGGTACCGATTCAACCGCCGCCATTCTCAATGCCAAAGCCCTGGAATTATTGGGATGGGACGATCCCATCGGAAAAAGAATCGACAACTGGTCCAGGAATTTTACAGTGATCGGCGTCATCGAGGATTATCACTATGAATCTTTACACCAGGAAATCAGACCCATGGCCCTGTTCCTCTCAGGGGGGTATTTTAAGAATACAGAAAGTTATATAACCGTTCGATTGAAAACAGAAAATATTTCCGAGATCATCAAAGACGTTGAAGCCACCTACATTCAATTTGCGCCCAATATGCCTTTTGAGTATTCTTTCTTAGATCAAGATTACGATAATTTGTATGTCAATGAGAAACAGACCCGAAAACTGTTTATGATATTTTCATTTCTGGCAATATTTATTGCCTGCCTGGGTCTGTTCGGACTGGCTTCTTTTGTGGCAGATCGGAAAACCAAGGAAATCGGCATTCGAAAAGTATTGGGGGCCTCCGTACCTGGACTCATCGGACTCTTGAGTGTGAATTTTACCAAATGGGTATTACTATCCAATATAATTGCATGGCCGGTGGCATGGTTTGCCATGAACAGGTGGCTGCAGAATTTTGCCTACCGCATCAATATCGGAATCTGGATTTTCTTCGTATCAGGCTTGTTGGCACTTTTGATCGCTTTGTTGACAGTCAGCTACCAGGCCATTAAGGCAGCGATGTGCAATCCGGTCGAGGCGTTGAGATATGAATGATTTATAAATTCTGATAATTATTTTTTGTATGAGATACTCATTTTCATGATAATTTCAGTTTAATTAGAAAATATGGCTCTTCACGGATTTGTGTGGGTAATCACAACGGAGATGCCCACCCTATCCCAATAGGACACAGAATAGCATTGATAGGGACAGATTAACACTGCTAAACTCCGATAAAAGGATATTCTCTCCTATCAACACACTCTAATCCGTGATGAACCGTTTTTTTTATATTGACATTGATTGCATCCATTCCTACGTATGCATTTCAAGATGAGATTGAGAAACAAGAAGAACAAATCGCATTTTTGAAAAAAATAATCCCAAGCCTTAAAACCGAGGGCAAACTGGCCATCGTTCAGTGGAAAAGAGACAGGATTGCTGGCACGAGATCTCCGGTGGTTTATGAAGAAAATATTCAACAATCAGGTTATAAGGTTAATCGTATTGAAAAGTTATTTCCAAGACAGATTCTATTTATATGTCGGCCTGAAAACGAAAGTCAGGATTAATAAGCTCCATTGAATCAAAGGAAATCTGAGTGAAAACCGTTCATGCTTTTGGCGTTCTTTTGTTAGTTCGTCTCATTAATTAGGAAAAATACGTGACAGTCTATAAGTTCTTAATGACAATAATTTATTTGATATTACTCTTTAACATTCAATCATACGCAAACTTGGTTAAAAAAAATGCCCCTGCGATTAGAATATCTGAAGCTCCGTATATTGACGGAAGTCTGACTGAGGAAGTATGGAGTGAATTGCCGGTTTTAATTGATTTTGTTCAATACAATCCCTATAACGGGGAACAACCTTCACAAAAAACAGAGGTCAGGATCGGTTATGATGATCGGGCAATCTATATCGGCGCAATGTGTTATGACCGGTCACCGGAAGAAATTAAAAAAGAAATCAGCATCCGGGACCAAAGCCCGCCGGGAATGAACGCGGACATGTTTGCGGTTCTCATCAGCCCATACGATGACGGTCTAAATTCCATGTTTTTTTGGGTAACCGCAGCCGGTGTACAAAGGGATGTGAAAATTTATGGTGATCAGCATGAAATCACCTGGGATGCTGTCTGGGAGAGTGAAATAAAAATCACACAATCTGGCTGGATAGTGGAGATGAAAATCCCATTTTCGGCGTTACGGTTTTCTACTCATGCAGTTCAAAATTGGGGATTAAATCTGTGGAGATGGATTGCCAGAAACAGGGAATGGGATGTCTGGAACTTTGTTGAAATCACCTATCCGGGGTGGTGGAAAAAAAATGGCCAATTGAGAGGCATTGCAAATGTAAGCCCTCCGATCAGATTATCTCTCACTCCATATATTTCGAATTATCTCGAAAACGATCCGGACAATAATTGGAAAAATTTTTTCACCGGGGGCATGGATTTAAAATATGGTATTACGGAAAGTTTTACAGCGGATATGACGCTCATTCCGGATTTCGGCCAAATCCAATCAGATGACATAGAATTAAACCTATCTCCCTATGAGATTAAATATAATGAAAAGAGGCAATTTTTTACCGAAGGAAGCGAGCTGTTTACGAAGGGAGATCTTTTTTATCCCCGGCGTATCGGAGATACACCGGCGGACTATGATACGATTTATGATGAACTTGGTGAAGACGAGGCTATTTCTAAAAATCCCAGTGAGACACGCTTGATCAATGCGACCAAATTTTCAGGAAGGACAAATTTTGGACTCGGGTTGGGTGTGCTTAATGCAATGACTGCCAATACCAATGCAACCGTTTTAAATCAGGTTACCGGGGTGAAAAGAAAAGTTTTAACCCAGCCCTTTACCAATTACAATATGGTTGTATTTGATCAAAATTTGTTTTCTCATTCATATATCAGCCTGGTAAATTCCAATGTTTCAAGAAAAGGACATCATGCCAATGTGACTGCTGTTGACTTTAAATTTGCAGATATTACCAATACCTATGGGCTGAGCGGAATATTTGGTAATAGTTGGATTCGATCTAAACAGCAAAATCAGTCGGGTTATAAACTGTTGTTAAACGGGGGCAAAATTGGAGGAAATTTTCAGGCTATATATAATCTATCTTTAATCAGTGATGATTATAGCCAAAATGATTTTGGATATTTACGTCGCAACAATGAGGTAGTTAATCAATTGAGCCTTTCTCATCGGTTCTCGAAACCTTTTGCCTGTTTTCTGAGCATGCAAAATCAGTTTGATGTGATCTATGGTCGTATTTATCAACCAAGCGACTTTTCAGAATTGATTTATAACTATGACATTTTTGCTCAATTCAAAAATTACTATCAGTTGGGTTTCAATATTGAGCATGCACCAATCGAACGGAGAGACTACTATGAACCCAGATTCGAAGGTCGTTATTTTATCAACTATAAATATCATAAATGTGGAATCTCCGGTATGACCGATCCCAGGGCGCCCGTATGGATTGAATTGAGTGGGGATTATACTCGATCCTATGATTATGATTTCGATGTAAGTTCAGCAATGATAAGGATATTTCCACATTTTAATCTCAGTAATCATTTAAATATAGGGCTGGAAAGTTCATATGAACGAAGTAAAAATCAGCCGGGGTATGTGGATCAGAAATTTGAGGCCGGGATCATTTATTTTGGCAGGAGAGACCGGGAAACTGTGGTAAGTACCATTGAATCGTCCTATCTCTTCAATCATAAAATCTCAGTAATCTTTCGAATGAGGCACTATCACTCAAAAGCGGAATATACTTCTTTTCTTGAGTTACAACAAGACGGCAAATTTGAACCTTCGGACTACGATAAAGATCCCGATATCAACTACAATGCTTTTAATATTGACTTTACCTTAAGGTGGAATTTTGCCCCTGGTAGCGAAATACTATTGAATTGGAAAAATGCGGTTTACACGGCAGATCGCCTCACGCACAATAATTATTGGCAAAATTTTGCTGCAACGCTTTCCGAACCTCAATCGAACAGCATATCCCTGAAGGTCATTTATTATTTTGATATATAGATGCATCGGTCATCGAGAAATTGAAACCGAATGAATTGAAATGAATGAGTTCTATCATGAAAACGAAATTTTATATAACAATTATTTCAAACAGGCGCCCTGGACTCTGATATTCAGCCGTGATGAAGAAGGAAAGATCCATCATGCTCAACTATCTTTCATCAGACGGTCTTATACTATTGTGAGGAAATGAATATCTTTACCGAATGGATAATCGAATACGTTGACTGTTTCATCGCTCATTGCATCACTTTCTCATTGAAGCCCACCGAAAATGTTAAAAAAAGGAGAAATTCCTTCTCATTCAAACACAAGAATGTGAACCGTTTCTCTTTGAAAAACATCTTGAATTGAGCTGAATTATTAATTACCTTGAATTTACACACTCCATCGGTGAAAAAATGGAAGTATGGGAAGCTCTGAAAATTTTGAGCAAAAGCGATCACATGAGAGGATTATGCCGAATTCTCATTATCGGGTTTTGCAATTTTTCATTCGTGAATTGTAACAATTGGGAAGGGCCTATGATAAAATCAATCCTTTCACCAAATCATCAAATCGAGGTTGACTTTTTCCTTACCTCTAAAGGCAAACCTGCTTATCGTGTCCTCTTCAAAGACAGAGCAGTTATTGATACCTCGACCTTCGGATTTGACTTCAGAGATGCCGATCCCATGGGAGAGGATTTTTCTATCGTAGAAACGAAGACCGGGTCATTCAATGAAACATGGGAAATGGTCTGGGGTGAGCAAAGAGAAGTGGTCAATCATTATCGAAGAGTCCTGCAAAAAGCAGCAGAATACGAAATCATGTTGGATGTGCACGAACCCATCAAGGCAACGGGAATTCGCCGAGCCTATCCCAATATGATGACCCGGGAAGGACTCCGGGGTCAGGAGTTCAACGCCTGGAGTGTGGACATGAATCCCCCGGAGCATCTCACCATTATTCCATTTACGCGTATGCTGGCGGGTCCCATCGACTTTACACCCGGTATTTTTGACCTGAAATTCGACGAATACAAAGAGAAAAATCAGGTAAATACAACATTGGCAAAACAACTGGCCACCACCATCGTGGTTTACAGTCCGTTTCAGATGGCAGCCGACCTACCGGAAAATTACGACGGACATCCTGCATTCCAGTTTATCCGGGAGGTCGGTGTGGATTGGGAAGAGAGTTGAGTACTCAATGGAGAAATTGGCGAATACATCACCATCGCTCGTAAAGAGAGGGGGACCAATAATTGGTTTTTGGGGAGCCTGACCGACGAGAACGCAAGAATATTTGACATCCCCCTCGATTTTCTCGACAGGAACTTAACCTATGAGGCCATCATCTATGCTGATTCAGAGGATGCCCATTGGGATGATAATCCGACGGCAATAACAGTTGAAAAAAGAAAGGTGATCCATAAGGATATGCTATCTTTAAAACTGGCAGAAGGAGGTGGTGCGGCGATAAGTTTTTTACCGATTTGAGATTCTCCTTGATTTTCATGGAATAAAAGATTATTTTCAATTTAAACTATATCATTTAGCTCCATACTCCTAAGGTGAATTTACTATCTTGTGGGGAGAGGTGAACTTATACTTTAGGGAGGACCTATTTGTTGATATTTGTCGACCATTCGAAGCCGAATAACCGGAGGTGAAATGCATCTCCGGTTATTCGGCTTTTTCCATATGAAGTACCCGCTACAGCATTGTAGTACTGAAGACACCTGCATACTTTGGGTAATACGGTGGAGGATGCATCAGCATCTAAGGTGGTAGTGTCAAAAGTTTTATGAAAAGCCGACGGAATTCGGTATCGGTATCGGAATCGAAGAGGGAACAATGTCATTTGCACAAGATGGTCTTGGCGTATGTGAAACGATAAGCACCGAACAGAATCATCAAGGTAAGATTTACCTTGACAGGATAGTTGCAATGCTCACCAAAATGGGAGAACGGAGTTACTCTGTGAAAGAATCTGAAATAGTCTATTATTCGGGGAATGACGATACCGATGGCGATCCCGATACCGATAAAAAGCCGGACAAATAAATATTTAGCAAAAGGGGGAGGCAAGCCTTATATTATACAACTTAATGAAAATAAACAGATTAAATAAAAATAATTCTAAAACTTTTGACACAACGAGAAAAATAGAAGAGGAGGAATCATGAAAAATTCAAAATGGTTAATCAGTATGATAGTGGGAGCTCTGATTCTAATCAGTGCGACCTTCATCATTGCACAAGATTGGCCTCAGTGGCGAGGGACCAATCGGGAAGGCAGGGTAACAGGATTCACGGCACCTCAGAACTGGCCCGGTGAACTATCGCAGAAGTGGAAAATTACAGTAGGAACGGGCGATGCGACACCGGCTCTGGTTGGCGGCAGACTCTATGTCTTTACGCGACAGGATGCGGATGAAATCACACGGTGCTTAGACGCAGGAAGTGGAAGAGAATTATGGCAAGACAGATACGAAGCTCAGGCCGTGACCGGACCGGCCAGATCACATCCCGGACCCAGGAGTTCTCCAACGGTTTCAGATGGAAAGGTCATTACACTGGGAGTAGGGAGTATACTCTCTTGCCTGGAGATAGCCACTGGTAAGGTTGTGTGGCGTAAGGATGAGTTTTCCAAAGCCGTTCCCTAATACTTCACGGCAATGTCGCCGATCATTGTCGATGGAATGTGTATTGCACATCTCGGTGGAAAGGACGATGGGAAGATTGTGGCGTTCGATTTAGCCACCGGGAAAGAAAAGTGGAAATGGACCGGAGATGGACCGGCGTATGCATCGCCTGTCCTGCTTACGGTAGAAGGTACGAAACAGGTTGTCGTGCAAACAGAAAAAAACATTCTGGGTCTCGCAGTGGTCGATGGCAAGCATTTGTGGCAAATTCCGACTCCGACCCAAAGAAGATTTTATAATTCTGCTACTCCGATAATCAATGGGCAAATGATAATCTACACGGGGCAGGGTAATGGCACCAAGGCGGTGAAGGTCCAAAAACAGGACGGTGGATTTACGATCCAGGAGATATGGAGTAATGAGGAACGTGGTACGGCATATAATACGCCAGTACTGAAGGACGGTGTTCTTTTCGGCCTTTCCGAACGCGGCAGATTGTTTTGCATGAACGCCGGATCCGGTCAGTTGGCCTGGACCGATGACACCAGTCACAAAAATTTCGGAGCACTTCTTGATGCCGGTTCAGTCATTCTGGCCTTACCCAGTGATTCTGAATTAATCGCTTTCGAGCCCGATAGCAAAGAATATGTGGAGCTCGCTCGGATCAAGGTTGCAGACACACCCGTCTATGCGCATCCGGTTATCGTAGGAAACAGAATTTATGTGAAGGACCAGGAGACACTGACGATGTGGACGATCGACTAAGAAAAGTCAGGAAATTTGTTGAACCGGATGATAGAGAGATTTCAGAGGTCGTATCCATGTTGATTGAAGTCATTGGTTTAATATCAAATTCAATATGATCCCATCATTGGTGTAAATAAACAATCTATTTTTCCGAAAGGAAACGAAATGGAACGTTACTCCTGTCACATGAATAAGAAATGTCGTAGAAAAATAGTAATGCTTATCTCTATTATCGCTTGTCTATTCAGGCAATTATCAGGTCAAGAATCTCCGAGTATTGGTAATTTAAAAGTCTTCCCTGATGATAATCCCTGGAATTGGGACGTCACCTCTCATTCGGTACATCCAAATTCGGACAATTTTATTGAAAGCATCGGTGGACATAATCCGTTACATCCCGATTTCGGCACAGTCTGGAATGACGCCCCCAATGGCATACCATACATTGTAGTGAACAATGATCAACCCATGATTCCTATCGTTTACACGGCCTATGGAGATGAGAGTGATCCCGGGCCATTTCCCATCCCTTTGAACTCACAAATTGAGGGAGGACCCAATGCAAATGGAGACCGTCATGTCATCGCTGTAGACATTGACAATGCAATGCTATATGAGCTATACCGGGCATTTCCCAAAGAAGGATTGTGGGAGGCTGAATCCGGGGCAAAATTCGACCTGTCGAGCAATCATCTCCGACCGGAGGAATGGACTTCTGCGGATGCTGCCGGATTACCGATCTTCCCTGGGTTGGTGCGTTATGAGGAAGTCTATATCCATGGACAAATTAACCACGCCCTTCGGTTTACTGCGCAAAGCACTCAAAGGAAATATATCTGGCCGGCAAGACATTTTGCCAGCCCGTCGACAGATCCGAATCTTCCGCCTATGGGATTGAGATTTCGTCTAAAAGCCGATTTCGATATGACCGGCTTTTCAGAACCGGTTCAGGTGATTCTCCTCGCATTGAAGAAGCATGGTATGATCGTAGCAGATAACGGAGGAAACTGGTTTATCAGTGGTGCGCCAGACGACCGTTGGGATGATGATATTTTAGCAGAGTTGAAAACCATATCCGGTTCAAACTTTGAGGCAATACTTACAGTGGATACAAATGGGGATCCCATATATCCACCGGTGGCCTCCATATATTCAAAACTTTCTCAAAGGTTTCATTTGATAATTGAAAATTATCCAAATCCATTTAATTCAACCACCACGATAAGTTTTCAACTTCCGCGAGCAAGCAGGGTAACCATCAAAATTTTAAATATGCTCGGAAGACAGTTGAACACATTGGTGGAAGATGATTTGGAAGCAGGTTGGCATGATATTCAGTTTGTCGGAGTCGATTCTCACGGTCGAGAAATGTCGAGCGGAATTTACTTATATCGTATGGAAACTGAATATTTTTCGTGCGTAAAGAAGTTCGCTTTAATGAAATAATGTAAACCATTGTACGGAGGGAGATAATGATTGAACTCATTTTATGCGGTATGATCTTTCTCGGTATTTATAGCCCTGATCATTTAGGCTAAAGATATATCGTTTTGAAAAGAGTTGTAACAATGCGTAAGAATCTCAACCGAATGTTCAATCCCTTTGTGATCATATTCTGTATTTGGTTTTTGTTAATGGGTTGCGCAGCGAATAAAATACAGATTAAGATACAGGAAAGGGTACCGGCAAAGTCAGAGGAATTTTTTACTGCCGGGGTGGCAAAGGTCGATATTACACCACCACCGGGCTACCCTATGGGTGGTTTTAGCATTGCGGGAAAATTTTCCAGGGGATGGTGGACACGGCTGTATGCCAAATCGATCTATTTGCAGGACCGGCCGGGGAACAGACTCGTCCTTGTATCCGCCGATCTCTGGGCATTTCCCGCCGGACTCGCCGATAAGATATGTCAGGTCATCTCTGAGAAAGAACCGGCTCTTAGATTGGGACGTGAAGAGATCGTTTTTGCCGCAACCCATACTCATCACAGTCCGGGTAATTACTCCAGCTCTTCCGCCTATACTCTGCAGTTAGGTAAACGATTCGGACGAGGAATTTGGGAAGCCCAGCAAAATGCTGACATGAAGCTCGAAGGAATCATATCCAACGCCTTTAAATATGTGGTCATCAAAGATAAATCCGTTGAGACAGATTTTGTGGAGCCCGGTGATACATTATGTCAGCCGAATCCGGTCTTTAGGACGTCCAAGAAATCCGTCCCCGGCGTGTCTGCACTGGGGGGTGCCGAAAATGGAAGGACAATCTTTTTTGATTTTGGTTTCCGTGAAGGTGTCATCGATGATGAGTGCAATGGTCGTCAGGGAGCGAAAAAGTTTACAGGTAAACAGGTGTTTGAGGAATTTCTCCACATAGATACGGGTGAACCAATAAACAAGATGCTCCTACAATGGATTAAGAATATTTTAAGTGGGCAGGGCCCCCGTGAAATACCCCTGGGTGTACACAGCCTTGGATCTGTCACTTTTGCTACTCTTCCCGGAGAATTTACCTTTACCCTGGGGCATCGCATAAAAAATCGATTGAAAAAGGAACACTCCGAAACAGCGGAGATTATACTGATTGGTCCTGCCAATGAATATCTATCCTATTTTACGACACCCAGTGAATTCAATGCACAACATTACGAAGGTGCCATGACACTCTACGGCCAGTTTTCCGGAACATATGTGAAGCAGGAACTTGCCAAGCTGGCCAGATTGTCAGATGATACGACTTATTATAAGCTGAATAGAGAATATAAAGTCGGATCGAAAGTACATAAAGATTTTGGCAGGATAAGGGAAGGTGACCATTGGAACATGGAAGAAGCATTGAAGAACATCCTCCAGGATCACCGGACCGGTGCGGTCCATGTGCGTTTTCCCCAGGTCGCATGGACAGACAGGGTGATCCATCTTTCGGAAGTGATGGATCTGGCAAATCGATCTGTAAATCCTGTTGTCTCGGTTGAGCGGCAGCAAGCCCAGAATCGTTATTCTCTCGTCGAGTCTGATACGAACAGCGTGAACTTCGTCTGTCTGATTCATGCGGTCACAGGAAATACCGCTCATTGGCGTGCAATCTGGATGACATCCTCAGAAGAGGATTCGACACAGGCCATGCGTTTTAAAATAGGCTTGCCGTCGGGTGGCACGTTGTATTCGGCAGACTTTCGTTTGGAGGATTACGCTTCCAAAAAACCGATTCCTCTCCCCATTGATGCAAAGAAGCCATGAGATATTTTTTTAAAATACGTCCCTACCATCCATGCGATTTAAGTGTACTCTACAGTATTTGTTTACTCACGGGGGATAGCGGAAGGGATGCGAGCAGGCAATATAAAGATCCCGATCTCCTGGGTCAGTTTTATGTGGCGCCATACGTGGTTCTGGAGCCAGATCTGTGTTTTGTATTTACTCGTTCCGGAATGCCGTGCGGTTATATCCTGGGCACTCGTGATTCGGTACAATTTTATCAGCGTTGTGAACGAGAATGGTTTCCTCTGCTTCGTGAGCGCTATACATTATCGGGATCGAATCAAGATTCACCGGATGCCCGAATTGTCCGCTTAATCCACGAAGGACATAAATCAAATGATGACCTCGTTTCATATCCGGCACATTTGCACATTGACATATTACCCGAAGGACAAGGCCAGGGAATGGGGAGAAAACTTGTCGATGCATTCATCAGTCGACTCCGCGAATTGAAAGTTATAGCTGTTCATCTCAAAGTGGGAAAGGCGAATACCGATGCGATTCATTTCTATGAACGTGTGGGTTTTCATGTGATAGAGGAATATGAAAAGGACATCGCATTCGGAATGAGGTTATTATAAATCTGAGCATTGTACTTCCTCTTTGGTCGTTGGAGGTGAAAATGAATAAATTTGTTTGGCCGATTCCTGTTTTTATGCTTGTCATAGAACCGGTTTTCCACGATTCATGCTGGATTTAAGACTGGCAACACCAGACGATCCGAATTCTGCTTGGCTTACCGAACCCATCGATTTTCGGAGTATCGGAGCCCTTGCGATGAGTGATGCTTTCTATCAGACCAACGTTGTAGATGATTATGACGTATTGATATTTTTTAATCATACAAATCCATCGGTATTATTAAAAAATCAATTAAAATCTGTACATTATCATATAAATTAATTCAAGTAAAAAGGAGAAAGGATTATGAATCAAAAAATAATTGACCTATACGATGAATACAATAATGGATTAGTCGATCGTCGTAAATTCCTCAAGAAATTATCGATTCTCGCCGGTGGCACTGCCGCTGCTGTCGCTTTGCTGCCTCTTCTTGGTGATGCCGATGCCAAAGCCCAGGTCGTTGCAAAGGACGATGCCCGTCTTCATACGGAATATGTAAAATATCCAGGTGAGACTGGCGACGTTCGGGCATATCTGGCAAGGCCTAAAAAAGAGGAAAAACGACCCGGGGTGATCGTGATCCATGAAAACAAAGCGCTTCATCCCCACATCGAGGATGTGACCAGGCGGATGGCTCTGGAAGGGTTTTTAGCGATGGCCCCGGATGCCTTATCCCCTCTGGGAGGCACGCCAGACGATGTCGATAAGGCGCGATCTCTCATGCGAGAACTTGATGGAGAGGCGACGATCAAAAATTTTGTTGCTGCGGTGAAGTATTTAAAGACCCATCCACTGTCCACTGGAAAAGTAGGGTGCACCGGTTTCTGTTGGGGAGGAGGAATAACAAACCAGGTTGCCGTTCGCTCTCCGGACTTGTTGGCGGCGGTTCCCTACTATGGCAGGCAACCCGCGTCCGAAGATGTGCCCAAGATTAAAGCCGCTTACCTTCTCCATTACGCAGGTCTTGACGAACGAATAAACAGTGGTATTCCGGCATTCGAAGAAGCTCTCAAAAAGGCATCCGTAGAGTACAAGATATACATGTATGAGGGAGCCAAGCACGCGTTTAACAACGACACAAACGCTTCCCGATATCATAAGGAAGCGGCCGAACTTGCCTGGAAGCGTACCGTTGCGTTTTTTAAGGAGAAGCTTAAATCTTAGCGTATAGCCGATGCGTTCACGATGGGTAAATCGAATTCAGCGGATTATTTGGCCCAGGCAGCAGTTCTTGTACTTCATGCCACTGCCACACGGGCATGGATCGTTACGACCCGTTATGGGAGGTGTCCGGGCATTCCTGGTCCGGTCCGGCGTTGTTAGTCCCTCGGGCGCTTGTTTACTCCACAGGGCAGCTATCTCCGCAATAAAAGGCCGGCAGTGCGTAAAAAAGCTTTTATAGCCCGCACACAGGTAGTTCAATCCCACTTCTCCATCGGGCGTCATGAGAAATCGATTCTTCGGACAGCCTCCATTGCACATGGCCCTGACATCGCATGCCTGACAATACCGGGGTAGAGTGTCCAATTTGGCCTGCCCGAATGCTCTCTGGGCCGGACTCTCGAGAAGCTCGCCCAATGGTGTTTCAATGATATTCCCGAGGTGGTGTTCGGCGTCGACGAAATGGTCACATGAAAAGAAGTCCCCGTTGTGCTCGATGACGGGAATATCACCGCAGGTCTTCCGAAAGATACAAAGCGAATGTTTCTGCCCGAAGGCCGTTCTGGCCGCTTCCTCGAATATCTGCACTTTGATTCGTCCGATATCCTGGCTCATCCACTCATCGAAGATGATGCAGAGAAAATCGCCCCAGGCTTCGGCCGGCACGGTGCGGCTGCTCACGCCACCTTCAGCATCTGACTGCGGCTCGACCAGAGGTAGAAAAGTCACGTATCGAGCATTGATCTGCTTGATGAATCGGTATACCTGGAGGGGGTACTGAACGTTTTGTGAATTCACCACACACAGTATCTCGCATGGGACTCCATATTGCTGCAGGAGATCATACCCATGCATCGTTTGCGCATGGGTGGGTTTCCGATTTTTTGTGATGCGGTACCGGTCATGCATTTCCATCGGACCATCCAGGCTCAGTCCGACAGCAAAACCCTCGGCCGCAAAAAAGCGGCACCAGTCCTCATTGAGGAGGATTCCGTTGGTTTGAATACCGTTAGCGATGTGCCGGTTATAGGGTTGATGTTTACGCTGGAGCGCAACAATTTTGCGGAAGTAGTCCAGACCCAGGATGGTCGGTTCCCCGCCATGCCAGGAAAAACGGATGACCGGTTCGGTGGAGGCTTCGATGTGCTGGACAATGACCTCCTCCAGGATGAGGTCGGGCATGCGAAACGACTCGCCTTCCGGATAGAGGTGTTCCTTCTTCAGGTAATAACAATATTCACAGTTCAGGTTGCAGATGGAGCCGATGGGCTTTACAAAAACCTGAAAATCGCGGGAAGCTTTGAGCATATTCACCATTGGATTAAAAAAGTTTATAAAGGAATTTGATTATCTACAATGTAGGAAATTTTAAAAAGATGTCAATAGAAAACCTTTCGAGGTCCGATACCAAGTATACAAGGTGACCCATAAAATTTATAACAACAATACATTAATGACACTGTTGATTTAATGCCTTTAAGTGAAAATGTTGAACTAAAAAACAATAACTTACGTACTCCAAAACTGGAAAATATCGATTAAATCAACAAAGTCATTAATGATCATCATAACAATCCGTGTAATGTGTTCCGTGAGTGAAAATGTTCTTTTTTTAAAAAGCCAGGCAAACAAAAAGGCCAACCTCCCATCCCCATTGAGACTTAATGCCATGAGGCTCATTATAAAAAAAAGTGGATCATTTAGGAAATTCAAATAATTTCTTGATCGTTATCTCCTTTTTTTGTATTATAAATAATAATTGTCCTATATGATGCGAATCAATCCATTTCGGACCAGAGTTTAAGGAATACAATTAAAACCCAGAGATCACAGAGAAAAATAGAGGATTCCTGTGCTCTTTTGGGTTCATTTTTGATAATACGCTAAAGAGAAGAGGAGGAAATCATGAGACACAGAGCATTCATTCTCATCGCAATCACTTCATTCGTTGCCGGATTCATATGGAATCCGATCGTTTTTGCCCAGGGATGCAATTCCACGACCTCGAATGCAGTAACGTATGAGGCCTTGGCGCTCGAAGCCTGTACTTCCGTTCTCGTCGGAAAAAAGGCATCCACAGATGGGTCGGTCATGACCACTCACACCAACGACTGCGGTGTTTGTGACTGGACCTGGCGCTACGAACCTCCTGCCGACCATGAACCCGGCTCCAAGCGAAAAATATACTGGTTCAACCAATTCGAGACCTCTCCCCCCGGCAAAGGCTATCACTGGAGTGATTATGGGCATAAGTTCAACGGTTTGGAAATCGATGAAGTGGAGCATACCTACGGCTACTTTCATGGCATGTTCGGGTATCTCAACGATCAGCAGGTGGGCTTCGGTGAATCCAGCATCGGATGTCGGCGTGAACTTCAGAATTCCACACCTGCAGCCAAGTTTGACATCACCCAGTTGAGCTTCATCGCCATGGAACGGGCCAGGACGGCACGGGAAGCCATCCGCATCATGGGAAACCTGGCTACAGAGCACGGTTTCGGCCACACCGACAGAGGAGAGATGTTAGCCGTTTCCGATCCCAACGAGGTCTGGATATTTGAGATCGTGGGTGTGGGCCCGCTGTGGAATCCGGGAAGCGGAAAACCGGGCGCCATCTGGTGTGCCCAGAGGGTTCCCGATGATCATATCAGTGTCTGCCCCAATGAATCCCGCATCGGAGAAATCGATCTAAAGAACAAAGACTTTTTCATGGCTTCGGAAAACGTCATTTCCCAGGCCGTTGAAATGGGATATTACGATCCCGACAGCGGGAAACCCTTCAACTGGAAAAGGGCCTATTCACCCAGAGAAACCAGTGCCTCCAGCTCCAGGGGCTCGTCGGCCAGGCTGTGGCGTTTTCTAAATTTGGTCGCCCCTTCAAAGCAATTCAGTCCGGACACACCCAACATGGAATTGCCCTTCTCGGTCAAACCGGATAAGAAAATCTCGGTTACGGACGTGTTTCACATCCTGCGTGACAATTACGAAAACACGCCTTTCTACACGGCCAAGGGTATAATGGGCGGCCCCTTCGAGAATCCGAATTACACATTTCGGGCGAATCTGGACGGAAAACAGTACAGGGTACCGCGCAGTATCGGCATGAACCGGTCGGAGTATACCACGGTCGTTCAGGTCCGGGATTGGCTGCCCAATCCAATCGGAGGATTGATCTGGCTCGGCCTTGGATCGCTGAATACCACGTGCTTCGCACCCTTTTACGGGGGTATTACCCGAATGCCGAAGTCCTATCAGTTCGGCGATCACTGGGAATTTGACCGGCGCGTTGCCCGGTGGGCCTTCGACTACACCGATTTCCACACACAGGTCGTGTACTCCTATGCCATCCAGGACGTCCGTAAAGCTCAGGAAAAATGGGAGCTTTCTGCCGTCGATCGAACCCGGGAAATCGATGAGAAAGCACTGGCCCTTTATAAAGAATCCCCCGAGAAAGCCAGGAAATTTCTCACCGATTACTGCTGTGATAATGCCCATGCCATGGTCAATGCCTGGTGGAAATTGGGTGATGACCTGCTGGTCAAGTACAATCATTTCAGTCTGTACGATGTGAAAGAACGTAGGAGGAACCGTTTGGAATATCCCGAGGCGTGGATCCGTGCCCTGATCAAAGTCAACGGACTGGAGCCACAGCCCGAGAGGCGATGAGGCAGAACAGGATAGGATTGATAAAATCGTAAAAGTGGTCTGAGTCCTTGCTGAGTGACCTCATTTCATAATGTGATAAGCGTCTATGATTTGTTCACCTTCTTAAGATGGTGCTGGAGTGGTTCCATGATACGATCGGGCAAAGTGGTGACTCTGTCTTTCTGTCCCTTGTCATCCCGTACGACGATCTGTTTGTAGCCGAAATCCAGGTCTTTGACACGCAGTCGTAAGCATTCGATTTGCCGAAGGCCCGAACCATCATGCGCACTTTCTCCATACGAAGCCCCCAAGCAGGGTATTGAATACCCAAGACACCTGCTTGTGTATTGACAAAGTGAGGAGGGTGCGTCAGAAGCTATAGGTTATCAGTTAAAAATTAATCCTTGACATTGACCAAAATAATAACTTAATTTAGGTCAATTCAAGGAGGCGAATTATGAAATTAAGTGAATCCGTTAAATCTATTAGTTATCTGAAAGCGCATGCTTCAGAAATCTTGAGAGATGTTTCAACCAATAGAAAAACAATGGTAATCACTCAAAATGGCGAAGCTAAGGTTGTTCTTCAAGACGTGAAAATATATGAAGAAATGCAGGAGAGTCTGGCGCTACTTAAGATACTTGCATTGAGTACTAAATCTAAAGATAAGAAGAAGTACAAACCTGTTGAAAGTTCATTTGATGATATTCGAACTATAATTAATCAAAGAAAATCAAAATGAACTTTAAAGTATATATAATTTCCGATGCTGAAGAAGATATTCTTGACATCTATAATTATGTATTAATCAACGACTCTGAAGAGAAAGCAGAATATCTTTTGAACAAAATTGAAGAAACATGCTTGGGTCTAAAGAAATATCCAGATAGAGGACATGTCCCACCGGAACTTGAGAGAGTAGGTGTTTACACCTATAAAGAAATACATTTTAAACCGTATAGAATCATATATGAAGTCACAGAAAAAATAGTATTTATTCATTGTGTTTTAGATGGAAGGAGATCTTTACAAGAGTTACTTGAGAATC
>Ga0114922_10000202_pt1 | contig 56766 bp, 47 predicted proteins | sample AartaG_FD_100975 | JGI IMG/M metagenome (GOLD analysis project Ga0114922, IMG submission 100975) | Deep subsurface microbial communities from Aarhus Bay to uncover new lineages of life (NeLLi) - Aarhus_00045 metaG | ecosystem: Environmental > Aquatic > Marine > Oceanic > Sediment | place...
TCTGCCCACCAGTTGGGAGCCGAGTGTTGCTGATTGGGGGACACCGGGCAGGCAGAATAGTGTGTACCCTGAAAATGTGGTACCCACATGCAAGGACGGTCAGCGTCACATTGATCTACCGGGGAGCTCCGATGACGTATTGGTCAGTGTCCTCGCCTTTGATATCGAGTCTTTAGCCAAAGTGGATCTCTATGTTAATACGGGATCCGGATTCGTACCACAGTCCATGAATGATAACGGCCAGGACGGTGATGTCACTGCCGGGGATAGTTTATTCAGCTCGGTGATTCCGGCTCAGGCAAGTGGTGCTCTGGTAAAATATTATGCAGTAGCAACGGACGACATCGGACAGACGGACAGTTGGCCCAATGATGCGCCTGATGCCCCGTTTAGTTATCATGCGTATACGGTAGATTACATGCCACCCAATCTTCGCATCACTGAAGTACTGCCGAAGAATGATACGGGACTTAAGGATGAGGCAGGGGAGCGGGACGATTGGTTTGAAATCTATAACCCGAATGATGTGGCTGTTAATTTAGGCGGCATGTTCGTGAGCGACGATCTGGGAGTGGGCAGAAACTTTGAACTGCCATCGGTTGATCTGAATCCTGGTGAATACATGATCATCTGGGCTGACGATGATGTTGGGCAAGGCCCATTACACACCGATTTTAAACTCGCAGCCGGCGGCGAAGCAGTGGCGCTCTTCGAGACGGTGGACCACGGGAATGTCTTGATCGATGGGTGGCAATTTGGTCTCATGAGTAGTGACGTTTCCATGGGTTTCCTACCGATAGACGGAACGGCTCCCGAATACCTGTCTTTGCCTACACCCGGTGCGAGCAATGAATCGAGCATGCTCTTTTCCCCGGTATGCATAAACGAATTTCTGGCGACCAGTGCTTTCGGTGGGGTCGATGACTGGGTCGAGATTTATAACCGAAGCGATGCGCCCTTCGAGCTTTCCAGTTGTTTTCTCTCCGATGGACGCGGGGATCTCTTCAAGTGGACTTTCCCCCCTGGTACGATCCTGGAGCCGGGGAAGTATCTCGTTATCTATGAGGATGCTCTCGGTTTTGGGTTTTCGTCAGCCGGCGATGATGTCATCATGTTTACGGCAGCTGACAGTGTGACGGGCCTGGATTTTTATGACTTTGGCGCCCAGCAGCCCGATATCACCCATGGACGTTATCCGGATGGAACGGGTTATTGGGAATTTTTCAGGACGGCCACACCGAGTGAGACGAATGTGAGCCAGACCGGAGTCGATACGGATCTCTTGAGTGTTCCGGAGGCATTCCAGCTATATCCGAATTATCCCAATCCCTTCAATCCGGAAACCACCATCGAATTTAATCTTCCCGGTTCGCAGAGAACGGTCGTTAAGATTTACGATGCATTGGGGCGGGAGATTGTGACTCTCCTGAACCGGGAGCTTCTCCCGGGAAAACATCGGGTTTCATGGACGGGTGAGGATGCAGCCGGCAGTCGGGTAAGTTCGGGGATTTATATCTATCGGGTTGAAGCGGGCGAGTTTCAGGCCACGGGAAAGATGGTTTTGATGCAGTGAAGCCTGCCGAAGACAGGATCTCTGGCAGGCTTTATTTCATCCAGCCGTTGATTATTTCATCAATATACACTTTTTCACAGCCGTGAATTCCGGTGTCCGGATCTGATAGATATAGATTCCGGAACTCATCAGGGAAGCATCCCACTGAATCGAATGAACCCCCGCCTCTTTGATCCCATCCTCGAGAACCTGAAGGGCCTGGCCATTGTTGTTGTAAATCGTCAGTATCACCTGCGTCCTTTTGGGAAGGGCATAGGAGAAGGTCGTTACCGGATTAAAGGGATTTGGACGATTGGGATATAGGACAAAATCCGTGGGAATGCGTCCCCTGTCCTCGATGCCAGCAGGGGCGACGATCGTCACCACGAGGGGCGTTGAATCGCTCAACTCACCGTCACTGACCGTGATCGTCAGGGTTTCCGTACCGGTCCAGTCCGTGCCGGCCTGAGCCCATACCGAATCATCATTCACTCCCCCTGTGATATGTGCACTTTCCTCGATACTCCAGGTCAGGGTGGAATCGGGATCGTCCACGTCCTCCACGATGGCCCAAAGCAGGATTATGGGAATGGCATAATGTTGCCCCTGGATGAGCTCGACGGGTGGTAATGGTATCAGAAATTGGGGTGGATCGTTCACCGGAAGCACGTTCACGGTGATCGTATCTTTATCTGTTAGACCACCGGGGTCGGTGGCCGTGAACACCGCCTGTATGCCTGAACCGAAGAAATTCTGTGCTGATTGAAACGTAGCGATACGGGTCGAACCGTCAATAGTGATGGTGACATTCTTCGGCTGACTCGAAGTTTTGTCGAGGGATGAAGTTGATTCGCCTCCTAAAATGGCTGCCGACCAGTTAATCTGGGAGCTGTCGTGGTCTGCATCCTGGACGAATTGATCCAGTTGGAGGGTCGTGGACTCGTCTTCATTGAATGTCACATCGGGCAATCCGGAGATGACGGGCGGGTCGTTGACAGCACCAACGGTCAAGAGGAAGGTATCACTCACAGCAATTTCTCCGTCTGAGACGGTCACCGTGATGGTTGTCGTACCCGATTGACCAGAGGCAGGTGTGATGGTCACGGTACGATTGCTGTCCTGGGTCGTTGAGACGCTCCTGGCCAAAGATGAAAGCAATGAACCCCCGCTAAATACAATGTTTTCGTCCGGAACCAGGGTCGTATTGCCGGAAGTTCCTGTCAGGATGAGTTGATCGGGAGGGGTCTCGACGTCACTGACGGTAAAGGAACCCGACACGGGCGTGTCTTCATTTGTCGTCATATTCGGTATATCGGAAATCGTGGGTGCGTCGTTGACTGGTGTGACGTTCAGTTCGATCGTGCCGTCAGCCGGACCTGTTCCGGCCGCGTCTTCCACATGGACGGTAACGGTCGTGTTTACGTCATTGTTGGTATATGGGACAAAAGCGACGGCCGCCAGGGCTGCGTTGACCTGTCCCAGATTACCCGTTACTGTCCAGACACCCGTGGCCTGACCGTAGGTCTCGCCGTTCCCGCTGTTTGCTGTCATATTCCCGGTCGTTGTATTGTTCAGGGTCAGGTTGACCGTGATACTCTCGTCATTATTGGGAATCGTCACTGGACCCATGGCCGTAGGCACGACAGAGCCGGCGAAGTCTATGTCGGTGATCACGATGTTATCCGGGTCTACGCTGGTTGCGCCCTCTACATATGAAAGGACCTGATTCATGTTTGTGACTATGGGCGCGTCGTTGACTGGCTCGACGGTGATGCCAAAGGAAGTGTGGCTGATAGTGACACCGTCGTTGACGACGATTTCGATGTTGCCCCTGCCATTTGCATCGCTAAGGGGGACAATCGTGAGCGTCCTGTTGTTTCCAGAACCCCCGAAGATGAGGTTGGCGTCCGGCACCAGCGCCTGGTTGTTGGAATAACCATTGAGGTTCGGGGGTCCACCGCCGACAAGATCGAGGGTCACAGGGATATCGGCTAAGGTAACATCCTCATTCCAGGTTTTATCGTTGATGGGAGCGATTGCCTGGTGACCCGTGCCAGTGACGTTCAGGTTGTAGGGATTCTCGTTGGAATCGTTATTAAAGATGCGGATTTCGGCTGTCTTGGTCCCTGTGGATGATGGTCCAAAACGGATTGTGAAGGTCGTACTGCCATCGGGTGGTATGGTGGTAGTGCCGGGCTGCTGCTGAATGCTGAATTGGTTGGAGTTGACCCCAGACATGGTCAGAGGCTGGGTAATAACCAGGCTGGCCCCACCGTCGTTTTCAATGGTAAAGACCTTGTCTTTATCCGTGTCGATATAATGATTACCGAAATCATAGGTCCCATGATTTGGAATGTCACCGCCGTTTTTGAGATTCATCTCCGGAGTGCTGGTCCCTATCAATTGGATTTCCGCAAAAGTCGGTTCAAAGTCAAGAGCCATCCCATTGATTCCTCCCATTGATATATTGTCAAACTGGTAACTCCTAAAGGCCGTTGTGGTGGTGAGAGAATAGGTCTGGGCACCGGAACCAAAAGAAACGCCGGTCTTTTGATCAAGGAAGACAGAACCACCCCCGTCAGGGATGCCATATAGAGTCCAGCTTACTATAAATAAGACTCCTCCCTTCTTCATTCCGATACCTGGTAATTCTAAGGAATAACTCGTAATGATTTTCTCATTACCGGCCCCGAAGTCCCATTTTATCCATGCCAGAGCGGGGGGTATCTCATCGGAATCGGCCACCCAGGCAGTGCCTGCACTGTTATCAAATGCGTTTGCGGCTCCCATTCCCTCAACTTCGCTGGACGCTGAAGCCGTGCCGTTTCCCGGGCCGGTTTGATCTGTCTGAGCGAGGGAGATTGTACTTGTTATTAATAATATAAAGAACAGGAAAAGGCAAATTATCCTGTGTTGATTACGATTATTCATATTTGGACTCCTTAAGGGAATAATCATGAGAATCTGAAATTAAAATCACTTTTAATCGGAATGTTGAAAAAGTATAATAAAATTAATAATAAAAGTCAAGTTGAAAAGAATTAAATCTTGCATAATTGTCCTTAATTTATTATATATTACCTGTGTTATTTTTTAATGCCGGGATTCTCCTGGTGAGTGCTTCAATTGTGAAGAGGAAATTATTTTCATGTCTCAAAACAATACGTCTCAATTAAATAAGACAATTTTAATATTCGGATTATTATTTTTATTTATCCTTGGTCTTTTTTTTATCCAATGTGTTATTTTTAATAAGTCAGACCTGCAGGTCATGTATCCTTTCGATGGTGCTCTCTTTCCGCCTGAAATCGTTACCCCCAGATTTTGGTGGCATGATGAGAATCCCGGCGTAGAAAAATGGCGAATCAGTTTTGAATTCAAAGATAAAGAGGGTTCGCTCGTTGAATACGCGGATACGTCACAATGGACACCTGACCGAGATTCATGGGAATCAATTAAACATCGATCCCTGGGGGAAAAAACCAAAATCACCATCGATGGGTTAAAAACGATTTTCGGATTCAAAAGGGTCGTTTCCCGGAATGAGATCTGGATTTCTATTTCCCAGGATTCAGTTAGTGCACCCCTCTTTTATCGGGAAGTTCCGTTACCGTTTCGTTTTGCACGTCAAAGTTTGACATCGATTCAATGGCGATTGGGTGATATCTCTTCTTATGAGCCTCCCCAGGTTGTTCTGGAAAACCTGCCAACATGCGCCAACTGCCATTCCTTTTCTACCGACGGCAAGACGCTTGGCATGGATGTCGATTTTCGTCTCGATAAGGGAGGCTATGTCGTCACAGCGTTCGAGGAAGAAACGGTCTGGACGCCGGATAAAATGTTAAGCTGGACCGATTACGATCGCAGCTTGAGAATACCGACATTTGGCCTGCTCTCCAGCCTGTCTCCGGATGGACGATATGTTCTCAGCAGCGTGAGAGACAGAGCTGTGTTTTTGGATCAGGATGATCTTTATTTTTCACAGCTCTTTTTCCCGGTCATTGGAATTCTGGCATATTATGATACGAAGACAGAAGAATTTCATGATTTGCCAGGTGCTGATGACCCGGAATACGTACAGAGCAATGGTGTTTGGAGTCCGGATGGACAGACCATTGTCTTTGCAAGGAATGAGGCGGCAAAATTGACGGTCAAATTTCAGTATAAGGGGCCGACATTAATAAGACCTGAAGCGGCCGAAGTTCTTGGTGGTGACAAGTATGTGTATGCAGGAGTGGAAGGCAGAAAAAAATTTCTTTTTAATCTCTATAAGATGCCTTTTAACAGCGGAAAAGGGGGTGAGCCGATACCCATTCCAGGGGCTTCTCACAATGGGAAAAGCAATTTTTTTGCCAAATATTCTCCCGACGGAAAATGGATCGTTTTTACTCAGGCACCGAGCTTTATGTTGAATCAGCAGGGAAGTGAGCTTTATATCGTGCCGGTAGAAGGCGGATCCCCTCGAAGAATGGATTGCAATTTAAGCCGAATGAACTCATGGCATAGCTGGTCGCCCAACAGCAGATGGCTGGTTTTCTCGTCAAAAGTATTTAGGCCGTATACGCAGCTCTTTTTGACACATATTGATGAATACGGGAATGACGCGCCGCCTGTTTTGCTGCGCGATTTCACGGCCCCGGATCGTGCGGCGAACATTCCTGAATTTGTAAATATAAAACCGGGCTCAAAACGGAAAATCAATCCCGTGTCGATAAAGTAAGAATGCATCCTCTTATATAATGGATTGTCGCGGATTAACACAGAGAATTTATTTAGGATCACCTTCCAACATCGCCAGTCTGGCGGCCCCTACCATGCCTGCCCGGTCCCCGAGGGTCGATAGGTGAACCTGGATTGTTTCTCCTGGAATTTTTAACGCCGTCCGGGAAAGATATTCCCGGGCCGATTTTAAGATGAATTCGCCTGCCTTGGCGACACCGCCGCTGACGACTACTCTCTCAATATTTAGTAAGTTGGCCACATTCCCCAGTGCGATTCCCAGATAGGATCCCACATCCCTGAAGACCTCTATGGCAACCGTATCCCCTTTTTGGGCCGCCTCACTGATATCCTTCGGTGTCATCTTTTCTGACTCGATTTTATTTAATAATGATTTCCGGCCAGACTCAAGCCTCGTGCGAACATTTTGTATAATCCCCCTGGTCCCAATGAATGCTTCAACACATCCATTCCTTCCACACCCGCAAATGGGTCCGTTTTGCTGAATGACTGTATGACCAAATTCTCCGGCTACTCCGTTACTTCCTCGATAAATTTTTCCCCGGAGAATGAGACCACCACCAACACCCGTACCCAGGGTAACCATGAGCATTTCACTCACACCTCTTCCGGCACCGTAGGCATGCTCACCTATCGCAGCCACATTGGCATCGTTGTCCACAAATACGGGAATATGCAGACGTTTTTCCAACTCCATACCTATTGGAATATTGTGCCAGTTGGGAAAATTGGTCGCTTCAATGAGTATCCCTTTTTCTATGTTCACGTTCCCTGCTGTTCCTATTCCCAGGACTTGCAATGAGAATTGTTTACCAGCAGGTGCAATAAGGTCCCGGATTATCAAAATAATCTGGTCGAGTACGTGATCAACACCATCCTCGACCTTAGACGCACAACGTTTTTCTGCGACGATCTCTCCATCTTGGGTAATTAGACCAATATTTATTGTTGTCCCACCCAAATCAATACCCCCATAGACCTTCGTTGGGTTCATGCGTAGCTTCCTCTCATACCATTTATGATCTCCATGAGTGGTAAAAGTGTGGATATTTCACTCTTTGAAACGAGATGGGGATCGTGTAAGTAAAATACGAAAGAATTGTTGAAAAAACAATTTGACAATTGAATCGAAAAGGTTTAAATTTTTAGTGAATAATTTCATTGATTGAATGAATCTCGTGAAATATGATAAAAAGGGAAAAGTATCATTCAAGAATGTAGTTACTTTTAACATGGATGCCAGAGAGGTGCTTATCATCATCAATGGTTATCAAAAAGCGCGTGCATTACAGCAGTTCGTTGAAGAGGGCGTCAACCATATGTGGACTGTTTCCATGCTGCAATTGCATCAGCATTGTACTGTTGTGTGTGACGAGCCGGCTACCATGGAATTGAAAGTTGGGACAGTCAAATATTTTAAAGATATTGCACGCATATACGATAAAGTTCACGAGGATGACTAAATTTTCCTATCTATTTAGCCACTAAAGCATTATATTAATTGATAGCGAACCTTCACCTTAACCTGGTTACTGGTAACTGGCTACTGGTATCTGGCTACTTGCTACTGGTTGCTGGTCACTGGTCTCTGGTTAAATTAAGATCATCAGTATGACTGAATATGAGAAACCAGAAGCCAGTAACCAGAAACAAGATAAACTTTGACACTATTTATACTATAGGAGATACTTGACTCAAAATTCAATATTTCTTATAATATAAGGAATTATGAATGAAGTATAGAAAACTTACCGATAGTGAGATCGAGATCCTCGAAGCTCACGATAGCCACGCAGAAGATTGGAATTCCGTCCTTGTAAAGGAGAAATTCGATCCTGAGCGAATTCGGGATGTCCGATTTAGTGGCCAGGTCAAATTGGGAAATCTCCACGGCACACTGATGATAGATGATGGGCTTCATAAACAAAGTGGTCTATATCATGCCTGTATCCAGGATTGTACAATTGGTGATAATGTCTATATTGCAGATGTGAAAAATCTTGTACGCTATCACATCGAATCGGGTGTCCTCATTGAGAATGTAGCGAGTCTCATCGTTTCCGGAGAAACATCTTTTGGTAACGGCACAGAAATCGAAGTGATTAATGAGGGAGGAGGAAGGGAAACGATTATTTTTGACAGGCTCACGTCTCAGATTGGCTATTTACAGGCTGTCTATCGACACGATCCCATCTTCATTGAGAAATTAAAGGGTCTCATTCAAAATTATGTAAAGACAAAAAAGGCTTCCCACGGGACTATCGGGAAAGGTGCCCGAATTTTTAACAGTGGAAACATTCGAAATGTCGCCATCGGAGAAAATACTGTTATTTCCGGTGTCCTGCACTTAAAAGAAGGTACAATTGCCGGCAGTAAACAGGATCCTGCCTTTCTTGGCGAAGGTGTGGTGGCAAAGCATTTTATTATTCTGTCGGGTTCCCGTGTCGATGGTGCTTCTATGATCGATCGTTGCTTTATAGGTCAAGGCGTACTTATCGGTAAACAGTTTTCAGCTAAAAATTCTTGTTTTTTTGCTAATTGTGAAGCATACCATGGGGAGGCATGCAATATTTTTGCCGGCCCATATACTGTGACCCATCACAAATCTACACTTCTCATCGCCGGATTATTTTCATTTTTTAATGCAGGGAGTGGAACGAATCAGAGCAACCACATGTACAAGTTGGGTCCGGTACACCAGGGAATTTTAGAACGTGGTGTTAAAACCGGATCGTTTTCTTATTTGATGTGGCCCTGTCGAGTGGGAGCTTTTTCCATTGTCGTAGGCAAACATTATAGTCATTTTGACACATCCGATCTTCCTTTCTCATATATTCTCGAATCAGATGGTTTCACGACGGTGAGGCCTTCATTAAATATCGCTACCATAGGAACACGACGTGAACTTAAAAAATATTCGATGCGTGACCGCCGGAAAGATCCTTGTAAGCATGACCTCATTCAATATGAGCTTTTAAATCCCTACACCGTCGGGAAAATGATAAGGGGGGTTGAACTCCTCAAATCCCTCAATGAAAACGCACCCGTCGGGTCACCCATTTTGGTATTTCGTGGTGTTCGCATCAGCAAATCAAAACTCAAAATTGGTGTCAGGAATTATGAAATGGCAATCGCTGTCTATATCGGGAATCAAGTTGTGAAGGTTCTAGAAGGATTATCCGATTCAATGCCCATTGAGAACGTTTTGGATAATATCGATGGGAACAACTTAGATGGGGTCGGCCGATGGGTCGATTTGTCGGGTTTACTCTCGCCTATGAGTGCCATTGAGAATTTTGTAGATGACATTGTGAATGGGCAGATTACATCAATGGACGGACTTACCGATAAGCTTCGGGCCACTCATGATCATTATACCCAATTATGCCTGGGCTGGTGCATCGATCTCATAAAGAAGCGATTTGGATTAGATTCCGGAAGAATTACTAAAAAGCATATTATCAGGATTATTCATGATTGGAGAATGAATTCGCTAAGATTGAACAACATCATCATGAAGGATGCTGCGAAAGAATTTTCTGAAACAAGCCGGATCGGGTATGGTATTGACGGTGATGAAGATGTGAGGAATAGAGATTTTGAGGCTGTTCGTGGGAGATTTAAAGAAAACGAATTTGTCGTAAAACTCAAGGAGGAATCGGAACGGATCGCAAAACATGCGGAGGATTTGATTACAGTTTTAAAAAGTTTATAAGAATTGTTCGAAAAAGAATGAAAACATAGCGCGCCACAGGCGCACTTATATAAAAATTGAATGTGTCATTAGATCCTTTATGTTTGTAAGAAAACGAAGATATTACTCACAATACTATAGGATTTTTTCATGTCCGTACAAGAAAGAAATGTATTCGAAAAAACCATTTCGAAGGTCGAGAGCCTTGCATTGGCACGTTCCGGGCGTAAATTGATATATTTCCCCACGGAAAAAATCCCTGTTATTGAAGTGTCAAATTTCGTCATGTTGGGAAAATTAGCTGCTCACCGTTTTTTAGAATGGGTCCAATACAACCCGGGTGGTGTCATTGCATTGCCGACAGGCAAGACACCGGAACACTTTATCGCATGGGTTAATTATTATTTGAAAAACTGGGATTCGGCCGAGGTACGAAACGATCTGGAAAATAACGGTATTGATACTTCCAAGAAGGTAGACATGAAGAGTTTGTTTTTTGTTCAGATTGATGAATTCTATCCCATGGATCCGAATCATCATAATAGTTACAATTACTATGTGAAGAAATTTTATATTGAAGGATTTGACCTGGATCCTGAAAAAGCATTGCTGATTCATGGTTATGATGTTTGCATCCCTTCCGGTAAAAGGCTTATGGACATTTTCCCTGATGGGATTGTAGATTTAAACCTACGAACCCGTCGGACTCTTCATTCACATGAGCGAAGCCAAAAACAAATCATTGAAGCTGTCGATCAATATTGCATGGAATATGAAGAGAAAATAAGGCGGTTGGGGGGCATTGGTTTCTTTCTGGGAGGAATCGGTCCTGATGGCCATATTGCTTTCAATGTGCGCGGTTCCGATCATCATTCGACGACTCGTTTGATGGTAACAAATTATGAAACGCAAGCAGCAGCCGCGACAGATTTGGGTGGAATTGAAGTGGCTCGAAATCGGTTGGTCATTACGATTGGCCTTTCAACGATCACATATAATAAAGATGCTGTCGCAATCATCATCGCTGCGGGTGAAGAGAAATCAAAAATTGTGAAAGAGTCCATTGAAGCGGAAGTAAGTAATTTGTATCCCGCATCAGCCTTACAGGTGTTACCGAAGGCCAGGTTTTATTTAACTCAAGGTTCAGCAAAATCACTACTGAGGCGGCGATTAGAAGATTTGGGAAAAGTCAAGCGTTTCACAATAACCCAGAAAGAGAAACTGATTATTGATCTTGCCCTCGAGAAAAGAAAACGAATTCTTGATTTAACCTGTTCCGATATCGAGACAAATACATTGACCAAACTTCTTTTAAAGAAGAATGAAAATTATGAAAAAATAATAGAACATGTAGAAAAACACTTGAGAGACAACCTCGTTAATGGTCTGGAAAATGATAAGATTAGAGGGAAGATTTTTATGCATACGGCCCCTCATCATGATGACATCATGCTGGGTTACCTTCCCTGTATCATACATCTCGTTCGAACACCAAAAAATAAACATCATTTTAACTATTTGACCAGCGGTTTTACGGCGGTTACGAATAGATATGCTATCAACCAATTAGAGATATTGTTGAACTATATCAAGACTGATCGTTTTAAAAAAATGCTGGAAATAGGGATATTTAATCCTGGTAACAGAGCGGCTCGCGATAATGATGTCTATCAATATTTGGATGGTGTCGCAGGACGAGATGAAAGCATCAAAAATGAAGCGATAGCACGTCGTTTATTGAGTATCACCATCGACTTATTTGGTGAAAAGAATATGACACCCCTCAAAACGCTCATAAAAAAGATCATTGATTATTTCCTCACACAATACCCTGGGCAAAAGGATAAACCCGTATATCAAAAGTTAAAGGGCATGATACGAGAATGGGAAGCGGATTTGCTCTGGGGGTATTTTGGATTTAACTCTAGTTCGGTTAACCATCTTCGATTGGGTTTTTACAAAGGTGATATTTTTACAGAAGAACCGGATATTGACCGGGATGTGAAGCCACTTTTTCATCTCATATGTAAAATAAATCCTCATATTGTAACAGTCGCATTGGATCCCGAGAGTAGTGGACCGGATACACATTATAAAGTGATGCAGTCAATGGCTGAGGCATTAAAACTCTATGAAAGTGAAGAAAAAAGGAATCATCGGAATGAGATTGAAGTTTGGGCTTACCGTAATATTTGGTATCGTTTCCATCCATCAGAAGTTAATTGTTATGTTCCCGTGTCATTGAATTCGATGAGCATATTACAAAATGCATTTTATCATTGTTTCGGTTCTCAGCGTAATGCTTCATATCCCAGTTATAAGCATGATGGACCTTTTTCAGAACTTGCAATAAAAATTCAGTCAAAGCAACATAGGGCAATTAAAACATGCCTGGGAAGAGATTTCTTTGACCAAAATAGTCATCCCAGACTACGAGCAAATCATGGATTATGTTTTATAAAAAAAATGAAATTAGCTGAATTTTACCAACACACTACTGAATTACGCAAAAAGATGAAAGTTTGAAGAAAACACATTCGTCATGGGACTCAAGGAAGAATCGGAAGCCGCCGAAAGACGGGCTAAAAATTTAGTTGATTTTATCGAAAATTTATCGTAATCTGATGGAGAAAACGGTAAGGTGTAGAGTGGAAAACAAAAGCGTAGGGACTATAGTGTGAAGCATAAGGCCGAGAGGCTCGTTTCATTGATACATGATTTATCATTATTTATCAAAGGCTATCTTCATCATGATTATCCGGATACTATTTTAAAAAATACATTAACCGATGAGATTCCGGTATTCTGTTATCATCATATCGGGAGACAGGAATTTGAAGACTGTCTGCTTCATCTTAAACGAAATGGTTATGAGTCATTAACGGCAGACCAGTATGAAAAGGCATTAAAAGATCGGTCTTTGGTCCCTGAAAAATCGGTCGTTATCACTTTTGACGATGGATTAAGGGATGTTTATGATGTTGCATATCCTCTCCTTAAAAAGTATCGATTAAAAGCCGTTGTTTTTTTGTTACCCGGCTGGATGGATGAGCCGGGTATTCTTACCTGGGATCAAACAAGAGAAATGCATGAAAGTGGTGAAATCGATTTTCAATCCCATTCGATGACTCATCCCGCCATTTTTACATCGCCAAAGCTGATCGATTTTTATCAACCAAAACATGCACGCTCAACAATGTGGAATGTACCTTTAGTTGAGAAAAAAAATGGAAATGGGAAGCGTACTCTGCCTCCCCTGGGATCCCCTTTATATGAATATTCATCGAGATTTTCCGATGCGAAACAATTTTATCCGAATATCAATATTCAACAGTCTTGTATCGAACATATCGTAAAAAATGGGAATGAAGCATTTTTTGAGAATAGGCATTGGCGAAGGGAGTTGATTGCCATTGTAAAACAATTGAAAAAGACCGATTCCCAGGATATTCGATTCGAATCCCCCGGTGATCAGAAGGCTGAAATCTTAAAAGAAATTGTTCAATCAAAAAGGACTATTGAATTGAATTTGTCGAATAAAATCGTTCGGCATTTTGCCTGGCCATGGAATAAAACAGGACTATTAACTGCAAAGCTATTAGCTGAAAATGGCTATAAAACAGCATTTAGGGGTATGTTATCCGGCGATTTTAAGAATGAAGGAGCACATATCCATATGGTAAAGCGAATCAATGGTGATTTTATCAAATGTCTGCCAGGAGAAGGGCGCCAAACTTTCTGGAGCGTACTTACCTATAAAATTTTGCGTCGATTGAAATCGGGACCAACATACTAAGAAGAGGTTGCATGCGTCAACAAATGAAAGTTTCAGTGGCCATATTAAACTGGAATCGAAAAGACAATACTCTGGATTGTTTAAAATATGTTTATGATTTAACGTATCCGTTATATCAGGTGATCGTCGTAGATAATGCATCCACAGACGGTTCGGTTGAAGCTGTTCGAGAGGAGTACCCGGAGGCTATTGTTGTAGCAAAAGAACGCAATTATGGCTGTTCCGAAGGCAAAAACATCGGCATTCGAAAGGCATTGGAGGCCAATCCCGATGCCATTTATTATATGGACAACGATATTGTCGTTGATAAGGACTCGTTGGCTGAATTGGTGAAAGTCCTGGAACAAAATCCGGAAGCTGGAAGTGTCGGTCCGAAAATGTTCGATTATAGTAAGCCAGATACATTATTAACGGCAGGTGGCATTATAGATTTTACCCAGAACGTCAGTCGTGGTCGGGGTGATGGCGAGAAGGACGTGGGTCAATATGATCATGTGGAAGCAGTAGATTATATCTGGGGTGGAGCAATATTGGTAAGAAGCGAGGTTTTTAAGAAGATAGGTCTGTTTGATCCCTACTATGTCGTTTGGTTTGAGGATTCTGATTTTAGTACGAGGATTCGAAGAGCGGGATATAAAGTCCTATTCTGTCCCTATGCCAAAGTTTGGCATCGACCTCACGATACGAAGGCACAGGTTTCATTTCATAAAAAATATATCGCCACGCTCAATGCGATTCATTTTATGAAAAAGTACGCAACGGCTGCCAATTGGGCTAAATTTTTATTTTATGCTATCGGAGGGGTTCCCGTTGCCTTTATTCGAGATATGATTCTTTATGGAAATCCGATGCGAGCAATGGGTAAAATGATGGGTATCATTCATGGTTTGCTGGGTAGAGATCAAGCAGTGAGAAAGATGATACCTGTCGTAGATGAATGAAATGAGACGTCATCCTAACAATCCAATTGTCACACGGCAAGATATTCCCGATTATTAAATTCTGGAGCAGAATTATGAAAGGCGTGACATTGTTTTTCGCTCTGACTGCTTTGATGGGTTTTATGGATTCAGGAGAGCGAGTCCATACCAGGAAGGAAAATTATTCACAATCTCAAATAGTGAAGAGCTTTCCCGAACCCCAGATTCCATTTGCTCCCAAGTCATATGTTTTTTACGACAATGATTTTGAAGTCTTTATCGATCCGGATGGGGATACCCACCGTTATTATGAGTTGGAGATCAACGCTTTCGGTACGGAATGGGACCTTTTTTTGGATCGTCCCTACAGGGATTGATCAATATGCACTATCCGGAAATGTGGGGATTCGTTCAATTTTCCGGTATCAAAGTCGGCCAGGGAAAGGAATCTTTCCAGATGAAGCCTGAGGAAAAGGCGAAGTTCAGCCTCAGACAGGTCTATTATCGGGAAAGAGGGTATTTTAAAGACCACGGTCATTTCACGGACAATATCGCTTTATTAGGAAGAAAACATGAAAAAAGGGAATACTTTTTTTCGTCCTTTGTTATTCGTCTTATTCTTCTCGAAGCAAAGTCTGTTTCTGGTAACAACTCCCATTTGGATTTATTGCACCACCCGTTTGTATGGAACCGAAGATGTAAAAATCACAAACCTGCGTTGTGAATATCTCAGGAATCCACTGGGTATCGATGTGCATCATCCGCGCTTGAGCTGGGTTCTGGAATCGGATAAGCGTGGTATGAAACAAACCGCCTATCGTATACTGGTGACCGGTACAAAAGAGAATCTGAAGAAAAATATAGGTGATCTCTGGGATTCCGGTCAAGTAGAGTCAAACAAATCGGTTCATATTGTTTATCAGGGCAGGGAACTGAATTCAGGGATGTCTTGTTTCTGGAAGGTTAAGGTATGGACTCTGCAGTGTGGTATCGAGGAGAATGAGACGCCCGTGTCCTCGGATTGGAGTGAGTCGGCAACGTGGGAAATGGGGCTGCTCCATTCAGCAGATTGGTCGGGTGTTTGGATCAATGACGGTAAGCCCGTCCCTCAACGGGAAGAGGACTTCTACAAGGAAGACCCGGTTCCCCTTTTCCGAAAGGAATTTATAGTTATCGAACAGGTTAAGCGAGCACGGCTCTACATCAGCGGATTGGGATATTATGAGGCAAGTATCAATGGAAAGAAGGTCGGCGATCATGTACTCGATCCGGGGTGGACATCGTACTCCAGGAGGGTTCTTTACAGCACGTATGATGTCACTGAGCTGCTCCAAAAAGGTGGGAACTGCATTGGTGTTATGTTAGGGAATGGGTGGTACTCTCCTTTGCCCATGCGTATGTGGGGAAGGCTGAATTTACGGGAACACCTCACGATTGGCAGACCACGATTGATCGTGCAGTTAAATGTCGAGACCAATGACGGGACTTCCCGGTCGATTTGTACGGATGAGAGCTGGATGAAGAGTGTTGGACCCATTCTCAGGAACAATGTCTATCTGGGCGAGATCTATGACGCCCGTAAAGAGCTGGAGGATTGGAACTCTCCAGGCTTCGATGATAACGATTGGAGTCGGGCAACGGTGGTATCCGATCCGGTGGGTATAATGAAGGCACAGATGGTCCCGCCAATTCGGATTACACGCTTCATCAAGCCCGTCAAAATCACCGAACCCGTACAGGGAGTCTATATCTTTGACATGGGCCAGAATTTTACCGGATGGATACGCCTGCGGGTCAAAGGACCTGCGGGTACGAAGGTAGGGCTACGATACGGCGAACTGCTCTATCCTGACGGCACGCTGAATGTCTTGACCAGCACATGCGGCCAGATTAAAAATGCGGCAAAGTTTCCCTTTCCTGAGTCTGGTCCACCTGCTGTTGCGTGGCAGAGCGATACATACATCCTCAAGGGGGGAAATGAAGAGGCATTCACACCCCGATTTACTTTCCATGGATTTCGTTATGTGGAGGTAACGGGCTACCCGGGTACACCTGAATTAAATGTCCTGGAGGGCCTGAGGCTGAATTCAGATGTAGAAAACGTCGGTTCATTTCTTTGTTCCAACGAAAGGTTCAACCTCATCCATAATATGGTTTCATGGACATTCCTGAGCAATCTTTTCAGTGTACAGTCCGACTGTCCTCACCGTGAGAAATTCGGGTACGGTGGCGATATTGTGGCCTGCGACGAAGCCTGTATGTATCTCTTCGATATGGCTGCGTTCTATTCCAAGGTGGTCCGGGATTTTGCAGACGATGTTCGACCAAACGGAGGCTTTACCGAGACGGCCCCTTATGTGGGAATCGGCGATTCCGGACTCGGGGAGGGTGCAGGTCCTGTGGCATGGGGCACGGCTCATCCGTTACTCCTCTGGCACCTTTATTTGTATTATGGAAACCGGCAGATCATCGAGGAACAATACGATCGGCTCAAACCGTGGGTGGCGTTGCTCGGAGCCACGGCAGAGAATCATATTCTCGATAATGGAATAGGTGACCACGAATCGCTGGTCCCCAAGTCCAGGGCGCTGACCGGGACCGCATTCTACTACAAAAATATTCGTCTCTGTGAGTTTCTCGCCACTGCCATTGGCCGTACGAATGATGCAAAGGGATTTGCAGAACTGGCAAAGAAGATCAAAATAGCCTTTAATGATAGATTTTTTGATCAAAAAACCGGTCGATACGATACGGGCACTCAGGCCAACCAAGCCATCGCCCTCGCCTTTCATCTCGTTCCTGAGAAGTACCGGGAATCCGCTCTCGATGTATTGATAAAAGACATTGTGGAGAATCGAGAAGGACATTTAAGTACGGGTATTTTCGGAACGAAGTTTCTTCTGGATGTGTTGAGCACTCAAAATCGAGGTGATATTGCCTATTCGATTGTGAATCAAGAGTCTTTCCCTGGATGGGGATACATGTTGGAAAGAGGTGCGACCACACTCTGGGAGCACTGGGCGTTCAGTGATAACACTTATTCGCACAACCATCCGATGTTTGGATCAGTCAGTGAATGGTTCTTCAAGCATCTGGCTGGCATTCAACTCGATCCGACGGATTCCGGATTTAAGAAAATCATCATCAGACCCGAAGTCATCGGTGATCTGACCTGGGTGAAGGCACATTATTTTTCGATATACGGCCGAATTGTCAGCCAATGGCGGCTCGAAGGGGATCGGCTGACTCTGGACGTTTCCATTCCGGCCAATACGACGGCTACCGTTTATGTAGTAGCAAAAGATGTTGCGGATGTTACTGAAAGCGGTCAACCGATTTCAAAAGCTGCCGGAGTATCATTCCTGTATATGGAAAAAGATAATTTGAATCCACGCGGGATTAGTAGAGCTGTTTTTGCTGTTGGATCCGGAAACTACAGTTTTGTCTCAAGAGGAGTAAAACGTGATTTTTGAAAAGGATAGAGGATAAATAGTCATGTCACTTTGGGGTGGAATAGAAGCCGGGGGAACGAAGTTTGTGTGTGCTGTGGGAAGAGGTCCGGATGATATACGTGAGCAGACCCGCTTTCCAACGACGACACCGGAGGAGACTTTTTCCCGCGTGATTCGGTTCTTTAAAGACCAACAAGATCGATTGGGCTCCTTAAAGGCTGTTGGGATTGGTTCCTTCGGCCCATTGGATCCAAATCCATCTTCCCCGACCTTCGGATACATCACGAGTACGCCAAAGCCGGGTTGGGATCAGACCGATTTTGCCGGAACGATCCAACGGGCTCTCGATGTGCCGGTTGGTTTTGATACCGATGTCAATGCAGCGGCTCTGGGTGAGTATCGATGGGGTGCTGCTCAGGGATTGGATACGTTTATCTATCTCACTGTCGGTACGGGTATCGGGGGTGGTGCAATGGTCAATGGTAAATTATTACATGGCATGCTTCATCCAGAGATGGGGCATATACAAATCCCCCACATTTTGCAAGAGGATCCTTACACGGGCACCTGCCCTTTTCATGGTGACTGTTTGGAAGGACTCGCCAGCGGTCCGGCGATTGAAAAGCGATGGGGGAAAAAGGGGGATCAACTTCCGACTGATCATCGGGCCTGGTCATTGGAAGCCCATTACCTGGCGTTGGGTTTGGTGAACTTTATTTGCCTTCTCTCTCCCCAGCGTATCCTTTTGGGCGGAGGCGTAATGGAACAATCCCAGCTATTCCCTTTGATACGCGTAAAAGTCCAGGAGAACCTCAGCGGATACTTGAAAATGCCAGAGATCGAAGAAGGGATTGAGACGTATATTGTTCCTCCGAAACTGGGTAGTCGGGCAGGTGTTCTGGGTGCAATTGCATTGGCACAACACTTATTAGACTAATAAATTATGTACTTCAATTTTATAAAGGGGGTGTTTCCCGATTCGATTCATGAAAATTAAATATCAATCGCGACATGAGGGATATCAACAGCATGGTCACTGAAAAAGATATTTTTTCATTTTTAGAAACTGTAGCGGGTCCGGATACGCTGGCTCTGATTGGAATGGGCAATCCCGATCGGGCGGACGATGGTTTCGGCATTGAACTGGCCAGACGATTGAAAGTCCATTTTCCAGATCAAGTTTTTTCAGAACAGGAAAAGAGTGTGGAAGGGATTGTCCTGGACCTCTTGGGCTGTGAGCGCTTCGATGTATTCCTTCTCATCGATGCCACAGATTTTGGGGGAGAACCAGGAGAGGTTCAATTTTTTTCTGTTGAAGATGCTAAACGATTCGTGCCGGCTTTTTCGACCCATAAGGTTCCTATCACTCTATTGATGGAAATGGTCCGTCAACATGGGAAAAAATCTTTCCTTTTGGGTTTGCAGCCTGAATCGTTGGAATTTTTCGGAGAGATGAGTCCTATTGTAATTGATGTGTTGAACGATCTGGAGAAGGTTTTTCACACATTTTTAGGCAGGAAATTAGAAAATGTTAAATGAATGTTAAGTAATGCTAATGATAAAATTTAAAATCAGAAAAATTTATTATGCTTGACAATGGTTAAAATATTTTTTATATTTTTCAAAATTTAGTCTACATCGTCAATACCATTATATTGATAAGATGAGATATAAGCCAAATATTAATAAGTTCTGCCGAATTGTACTATCTTCTCCCCGGATAATGATGCGTCTCATACAGATGGATAGGAGGTGGTAAGAGGAAAAGGATTTTTTATAGTGCGGACTTATGAGGAAAAAAGTGAGATTCTGAAGGCGATTGCCCATCCGACGCGGATGGAAATCGTTGTCCGGCTCAAGAAAGATGGTTGTAATGTGTCTGAGATTCAGAAAAATTTAGGTTTACCACAGTCTACCATATCCCAGCATCTTAAAATTCTGAAAAATGCGGGGGTTATTTCGAGTATAAGAGATGGGACAAAAGTTTGTTATAAAGTAAAATGTAAAGAGGTGCAGGATATTGTGGAAATATTAGAGAAGGCATGAAGTTTTTTTAATTGTCTTTATCATATCATCCGTATAAACAAATAATGGAATATATAAATAATAAGATAGTTATTGAGTTATAATAAAATTTAGAATAGTCAACATTATATCATTGGAGAAAATAACCATATAAAAAGGAGGATGAAAGATGGATGTGAAAGCTGATCAAACCCTTGATTGTAAAGGATTATCCTGTCCGATGCCCATACTGAAGCTCGCGAAAGAAATTAAGAATATGGAGAGTGGTAAGGTATTGGAGCTGTTAGGAACTGATCCGGGATCCAAATCGGATGTGCCCAAATGGTGTGATAAGACTGGGAATGAATTACTTGGTCAGGAAGAAGATGGTGGTGTTTATAAGTTTTATATTCGTAAATCTTGAATTTTATTACAATTCGGAGTAAACGTCCATTCAGTGTTACATTTAACATTGGCAAGGAGGTATTACATGGGAGAAAGAGAGAAAGGGGCCTTGAGCGAGTTATGGTCAACGTTTTTTAGTAAAACCTGGCCGATGTGGGTGGGAGGTATTATTTTGGCTTTTCTGAATGTCTGTCTCATGCTGATAAGATCACCCTGGGGAGGAAGCGGCACCTATCTGAGTTGGGGGCAGAACCTCTATGGCAGTCTTGGAATCATGCATAATCCTGCCTTGAAGTCGATCATCATGCACCCCTATGGACTGTTGGGACTGGTGACTCTTTTGGGAGCGTTCTCCGGGGCCTTGTTCAGCAGGGAATTCGCTCTTCGTATACCCCCTGGCAGTGAAATGATTAAAGGATTAATCGGTGGTATTCTCATGTCTATTGGGGCAACATTGGGAATCGGTTGTACGATCGGTGGATTTCTAAGTGGATGGTCTTGCTTGTCGGGTGGTGCTGTCGTGCTTACCATCGGTTTATTGATCGGTTCATTTCTGGCCCTTCGTTATCTGCTCTGGGAAATGGAGAAATTCCCCAAGCTGAGCACGGGTAAAAGTATGACTTTGCTGGCGGCAAAAGGGAGATCCGGAATCTGGCAGCCCATTTTAGGTGCGTTACTGTTGCTGTTCCTTCTTCTCATTTTTACCCGGTTCTTTCGTGAAAATAATGTCATGACTATGTTTGTCTTCATCGGGCTGATTATTGGAATCGTTCTGCAGCGATCACGTTTCTGCATCGTACGTGCTTTTCGTGAACCTTTCATGACTGGTGAATCTGAAGCGCCCGTGGGGATAATGGTAGCCCTGCTTGTGGGTATCATCGGATTTACTGTCATTAAATATATGGGCGTTGGCACATCGACTGCAGGAGCCGCCAGAAGTCTGGCATTAAAAGGAGTCTACGCGCATTTCTGGCTTCGAGCCCTGATCGGCGGTCTGATTTTCGGAATCGGGATGACGATTGCCGGAGGATGTGCTGTGGGTGCTTTGTGGAGATCTGGTGAAGGGCAGGTAAAACTTTGGTTTGCTGTTTTGGGTTTCCTGCTGATGTCACCCATTTCCAGTAAATTTATCGTGCCGGGATTTACCAATATATTACCGGAGTGGGCCAAACGGCAGGTTTTCCTGCCCGATTACCTGGGATACTGGGGCGCCCTCCTATTTTTCTTTATACTGATTCTGCTTTATTATGTATTCGTAAAATGGAATGAACGCACTGGTAAATTCTCTGCCATATAAACAGGAGGAAGACACAATGAAAGCGATAAAAATTACCGGACTTTTGTCAATACTGTTAATTTTGATCGGGTGTGGTGGTGCCGGAATAAAAGGAAATGCCCCCAACATCTATAATGATGTCAAGGATATGACCGCCGATATAAAAGCCGGTGTTGAGCGTATACCCATTGATGAATTTAAATCACTATTGGAAGGTGATGATATGTTTATCTTAATCGATATACGTGAATTGGGTGAATTTGAAGAGGGCAATATTCCCGGTTCGATGCATATTCCGCGCGGGCTTTTGGAATTCAAAATCGGCAACCAGCAATTCTGGGACAGTGAAGGGATGTTTGTGCCCGAGAAAGATGAAAAGATCATTGTCTACGGTGAAATGATCAACAGGGCGGCCTATGCAGCCGAAACTTTGAATAAATTTGGCTATAAGAATGTGAAATATATCCATGGTGGCTGGACAGCCTGGCTGCATGGTCCGGATGCCATAGTAGAAGAAGAAGTCGTTGTTAAAGCAGTGGGATGTGGAGAGTAATTCATTTTTAAAGCATGGGATACATGATTGTCACTTATTTGTATGACGTTTAGCATATAAAAATGTGGATATTGTGCAGAGGAAGGAGGTGAACAACCGTTTTTGAGGAAACGAATTGTGTATGAAGATAATTTTATAAAGATTAGTCAACAAAAAAGAAAATGAAAGGAAAAAGTATGAGAAAGAGAGTTCAATTAATTGGATATTCGCTTATTATTATTCTAGTTGTTTCGACGCTATTTTTCGGATGTAAGGGCAAGGTGAATGGTCCGGAGGGAATCGGATCATTCGAAACATTAGTGAATTACCTCATTGATAATGATTTGGATCTCCCTGATATCCTGACAAATTGGATTATTGCTGCAGCGGACGTATCAGGAAATGAAGGTAACTATTATATCATGGATATTCGTTCGGCCGCAGATTTTGCGACGGGTCATATCACGGGCGCGGTCAATTCAACGCTTGGCAACATTGTTACTGATGCGGCCAATAGCGACGGTAAAACGATCATCGTCGCATGCTATACCGGACAATCAGCTGCCCATGCCGTTGTCGCTTTACGGTTATCCGGGTATACGGATGCAAAAGTCCTCAAATTCGGAATGAGCTCCTGGAACGCCGCTTTTGACAGATGGACAGCCAATACAGGCAACATCGCTATCGGACATGCGAATTGGACGACAGATGCGACAGCAGCGGTAAGTGAATTTGACGATCTGGAGCTAACCACGAGTGCGACCGTTGGGGCTGCAATCCTTGCCGAACGCGTTGCAGCCATGCTGGCAGGTGGTTTCAAAGGCATTAATGCTATAGATGTGCTGACAACACCTACGAATTATTTTATCAACAATTATTGGGCGGCTGCTGATGTGGCGACATACGGTCATATCACAGGTGCTTATCGGATTAATCCCTTAACATTGGCCAACGATGAGATTGAAAACCTGGATCCCAGTGAAACGATTGTGACTTATTGCTGGACAGGTCAAACATCGTCCATAATTACTGCCTACCTGACCGTACTTGGCTATAATGCCACGAGTTTAAAGTTCGGAGCAAACGCTATGATTTACGATGAGCTTACCAAAAGTAAATGGACGACTTCCGGAGATTATGCATTTGTGCAATAGTGAGTTTAAATAGGTTAAGATATTTTTATTCAGGGAACATATGGTATTCGGAAAATCATATGTCCTCTGTTGAAAGGAGTAGAAATGCGAAAGTTAACTTTATTATTTATCATTTCCCTGATGATGATTCCCTATTTGGCCAATGCTCAGGGTTGTATGACAGCCTCATCAGAAGAGGGCGTTTCTGTCATGGGATTTTTACAAAACCAATACGAGTATAAACAGGAGACCGATGAATCCACCTTTGCTTTCAACAGGGCACGATTCGGATTGGTTGGAAACATCCCCTATGATGTGAGTTACTATTTCTTTGTTGAATACAGTCCATCCAAAGGGGATAGCCCCTATCTTCTGGATGCATTTATCACGTATTCCCGTCTGGGTCCATATCTGAATATTTCAGTTGGCCAGTTTAAATCCCCTTTCGGTCTGGAAAGAAATACGGCTTGCTCGGGTCTACACACGATCAATCGCTCCATGGTGGTAAACCAGTTGGCGATGGACCGTGATTTCGGTCTCATGTTTCTTGGCAACTATAAAGAAAAAATTTCATATAGTTTTGCACTGATGAACGGTACGGATGTTGGGCTGAGAGATGATAATAAGTCAAAAGATATCGTCGGTCGCGTCGTATTTTCTCCATTAAACTTCTTGAGTGTGGGAGCCGGTTTTCGATTTGGGAAGGCCAAATCCGCTGTTGCAGGGGCTGAAGACGATGAGAGAAAGAGATATGGCGCAGAGATAGAAGTGAAACATGGGAATTTTTTGCTGCAGGGCGAATACATCAAAGGTGAAGATGTGGGTTCCTATACCACGGGTGGCGGTTGCGGCGGACCGCTCGAGATTCATCAGGGATCGGTGGAAAGAAACGGCATGTTTGTCCAGGCCATGTACATGACGCCCTGGAATATTCAACCGGTCATTAAATATGAGAGCTATGATGGGAACATAGATGTAGACAATGATCAAAAACATATTATTACTTTTGGATTCAATTATTTTCTCAACGAATGGACGAGGATTCAAGCAAATTACCTATACTGTGCCGAAGCGGATTATGTGGAATATGATAACGACCAATTCCTTGTTCAGGTCCAGGTGATCATACAATAGTGAATCATTCCGGGGAATTGAGAAAAACGATAACGTCACTTTCCAGGTTTGACAACACGAAGGAGGAGAAATGAAAAAGCGTATCATTTTAATGAGCATGCTTGTCTTTTTGCTCTCGTTATATCAAGTCGCAAGCACGCAAATCATCTCTTCAAAAGAGCTTGCCAATATTTACGAGGATAAAAGCGTCCTTGTCGTATCTGCCAGAAAAAACGCAGATTATAAAAAAGTACACATAAATGGGGCCGTAAATGTCTGGCATATGGACCTTTACAAGGATGGTGCGATTAAGGGCCTGCTGAAGAGTCCGGAAGAAATTGCAAAGATATTGGGCAATGCCGGTATCGGTGCTGACAAAAAAATTATTATTTATGATAGTGGTGTCAATACTTTTGCAGGGAGATTGTACTGGATTTTAAAATACATGGGATGTAAAGATGTTCACGTATTGAACGGACAAATGAAGATGTGGCGGAAAGCACGGAAACCTGTCACACGAAAAGCGACTCCGGTATCGCCTACGACGTTACATGTTGCTTTGAATGAAGGAATCATCGCTTCCAAAGCCTATGTGAAGGAACACAAGGATGATGCCAATGTCATTCTTGTGGATGTGCGCAGTAAAGAGGAATTTGACGGATCGGCAGGTGTCATTGAGCGTAAAGGGCATATTCCCGGTGCGATCAACGTTGAATATAAAAATCTACTCAATGAGGATGGCACATTAAAATCAAAATCGGATCTCGAAAAGGTCACAAAAGAAGCAGGAATTACCTCAGATAAGGAAATAATTTTATACTGCGAAACGAGTGTCCGGGCCGGTATTGTCTATCTCGCTCTTACATCGATTCTTGAATTTCCCAAAGTGACAGTATATGATGGTGCTTATTTTGAATGGTCGGCAGATTCGGCATGTCCGGTAGAATGAGCATGAATAGATCGGTTTCACTATAACATTTATTTTGGAGGAATTCAATATGGCTAAAACGGCAATTACTGTGAACGGTGCAGAGGCGAAGAATGTATATCCTGCCATTATCATTGGTGTATCCGCCGCCGCGACCGGCGACGAGGTAATCCTTTTCTTCACACCCGGTGGTGCTCCTGCAATGGTGAAAGGGGCAATTGAGAAACTGAATGAAGAGACCAAAAACATGCCGGATCTAATGGAAATGTTGGATGGTTTGATTGACCTTGGTGCGAAGTTGTTGGTGTGCGAACTTGCGTTCGATGTACATGGATTCAAAGAAGAAGATTTGCGTGAAGGCACGAAGGTCGTTGGTGCAACGACGTTTGTTGGTGAAGCAGATGGAGCAACATTGACACTATCGTTTTAAATTTACTTAAATGGAGGAAGATAAAATGGCTACTGAAAAACTTGATGCCAACGGACTCAAATGTCCGCAGCCAATTCTCAAGGTGGTTGCAAAAATACCTACGATGAATCCTGGCGATATTTTAGAAGTTGAGGCGGATTGTCCCTCTTTTCCTACAGATATTAAGGCATGGAGCTCTAAAACCGGAAAAACACTACTCATGTGTACGACAGATGGTGCGGGTAAGCATAAGGCTCAGATACAGCTTTAGAGTGTGGATGGGAGCACTCCGGATTCTTTTCTTAACGTATTTCTGAAAGAGTGCTCCCATATTTTTATACATATCAGAAAAGGGATATGAAGAGGGATAATGGATAAAACAGAAGAAAACAGCTTCACACCTAAGATTGTTGGATTCTTATGTAACTGGTGTACATATGCTGCTGCGGATTTAGCGGGTTCATCGAAATTGGAGATTTCGCCTTCCTTGACAGTCATTCGAGTCATGTGTTCCAGCAGAGTCGATCATAATTTGCTGCTCAATACGTTCTTCAATGGGGCAGATGGCGTATTGATAGCCGGATGTCATCCAGGAGATTGCCATTATGATAAGGGTAATTATTTTACACGGAGAAGATACGCCATTCTAAAAAAAGTTTTGGAGACTCTTAAGTTAGATCCGGACAGGTTGCAGCTATCCTGGATATCGGCAGCGGAAGGCAACCGATATGCGGATGTTGTAAATGATTTTACTGAAAAGATCAAACAGCTTGGCCCCAATCCACTCAATAAGAGCACCGTTTTTTAACCTTTTTCCAGATATTTAATATAAGGAATGTAAGATGAATCAAGCTGAAAATGTCCTTGTTATTGGAGCGGGTATTGCTGGAATGGAAGCGAGCTTATTACTGGCTAAAGCAGGTAAAAAAGTGTGCCTGGTTGAAAAGCTTTCCTTGATTGGCGGCAATGCAATAAAGAATGAAGAGAGTTTCCCAAATCTGGAATGTTCTACTTGTATGGTCGCACCCATCCAGCAGGAAATTTTGCAAAATCCCAATATTAGAACAATGACTCTCAGTACGGTTGAAAAAATCAATGGTGACATTGGAGATTTCACGGTTACTGTCCAGAAAAAGGCGAGATATGTCAGCATGACAGACTGCATCGGGTGTGGGATGTGTTATGAACCATGTCCCGTGTCCCTGAAGAATGAATGGGAAGAGGATCTTTCGGAGAAAAAGGCGATTTATGTTCCATGTGCCGGTTCTTTACCGAATGTGCCTGCAATAGATCCCGAACATTGTTTGCAGCTCAATGGAAAACAAGACTGTAATCTTTGTGCCGAAGCCTGTATGTTTGGAGCAATCGATTTAAAAGAGACTGATGAAAAAGTCGAAATGAATGTAGGGGCTGTCATTATTGCGACTGGTTCTGAACTATTAGACGTATCGGCTTTTTCTCATTTGGGATACGGTAAGTATTCCGGTGTTTACACGGCAATGGAGTTTGAAAGACTATTTGCTTCGAATGGACCCACCTCGGGAGAATTGACCCTCAGAGACGGTGATAGGATACCTGAAAAAATTGCGATCATCCATTGTATTGGAAGAAAGGATCAGGGATACTGTTCCGGTGTATGCTGTATGTATTCTTTAAAACATGCTCATTTTCTAAAACATAAGTTACCAGACGCTAAAATATATAACTTATACACTGATATCTGTGTTCCCGGTAAGACCTATCAACAATTTTTTGAGAAAGTCGCGGAAGAAAAGACAGAGCTTATTTACAACGCCTCAATGGATCGGTTGAAGGTTGCGGAAAATAAAACCGGATTGATTGTTGAGTACATGAATGGGAGTGGTAGCGTCGAGACACTTACCGTAGATATGGTCATTCTTGCTCCCGCATTGGTTCCAGGGAAAGAGTCATCCAGTATATGTGAAATTGCGGGAATTGAACAAGATGTAAAAGGCTTTTTCCTGACGAATAAAAATCATATAGGTTCTGTTGAATCTACCAGGGAGGGTGTATTTATTGCCGGATGTGCCGAGGGACCCAAGGATATACAGAGTTCAATCACACAAGCGGAATCTGCTGTCGGGAAGGTAATGACTTGTCTTGATTTACAACAATAAATTTTGAAGCTACAGGTAGAAACAATACTGGAACATTCCAGCAATAAAATAAGGGTCGAAAATGAAAAATAAGGTCGGAGTCTATGTTTGCGAATGCGGTCCCAATATTGCCGAAAATGTTGACATTGACAGGATTATCGAAACACTCTCATCTTTTGATGAATTTAACGATACTGAATTTGTTATTAAAAAGTATCCACTTCTCTGTTCCAATGAGGGTAAAACGTACCTCGAAGATGAGATTAATACGAATCATTTAACCCATCTTGTCATAGCCGCTTGCTCACCACGTGATCATAATAATACCTTTATAAACATTTGTAAGAAAACAGAGCTTAATCCTTATTTATATCGATTGATTAACATTCGTGAACATTGCGCCTGGATTATTCCTGATAAGGAAAAGGCGACAGAGAAAGCGATCCGGTATATTCAGGGCGGCATCAGCAGGGTTCTTTATCAGTCGGAGTTATTTGAAGTAAAATTGGACAGTAATCCGGATGTACTTGTTATTGGTGGTGGAATTGCCGGAATAGAAGCTGCCGTTTCCCTCGCCAGTAAAAAGAGAAAAGTATTTGTCATCGAAAAGTCGGCAGAATTGGGAGGAAAGGCAGTTGGCTTCGCAAAACTTCTGCCCCGACAGCAAGGTGGCGTCAATTATATAAAACAGAGGATTAAGGATGCGGTTAATCACGATAACATCCAGATCCTGACAGAGACGGAATTGGAAAAAATCATTGGTTTCCTGGGAAATTTTGAAGTTGTCGTCAGAAATGTGAAGGATGTTGAACAAAAAACAGAACTGAAGGTCGGAGCCGTTATTGTTGCCACAGGATTCCGATTGGTAAACATAGAAAATCTATCCCAATATCACTATAGTGAAAACGAAGATGTATATACTTCCCTGAAAATCGAGGAGATGGTTTCAAAAAAGGGCAAGATTCTACTGAAATCCGGGGAACAGCCGAAATCTGTGGGTCTGATTCATTGTGTTGGCAGAAAGGAGAAAGGTTATTGTTCTCAAATTTGCTGTAACACTATGCTGAAGATTGCTGAATATTTTAAAGATCAGTCCAAAGAGATTCAGGTCAAAGAATTTATTTGGGATTTATGTGTTCCACAGAAAGAAGACCAACAGTATTTTGAAGATGTTCAAAGTAAGGGTGTTGAATTTATCCGCATAAAGGATATCGAACTGAATGGTACAAAAATCAAGTATAAGGGTATTGACGAGACCTCGAATGAAACATCGGTTGATATGGTTGTCATGGCTCCGGCGATGGAACCGGCTGAAGGAACAAAAGAATTGGCAGAGCTCTTGGATATTCCGTTGAATGAAACCGGATTCTTTCAGGAAGCTCATCAAACGATTAATCCGATTGCCACAACGACGGATGGCGCATTTATCATCGGTGCTACTCATGGACCGAAGGGAATATCCGAAACGATGCTCCAGGCTCAGGCCGCAGCAGGGAAAATCATTACACAATTGATACCGGGAGAGAAAATTGTTCCGGAGGTCAAAGTTTCAGAAACTTTAGAGGCATTTTGTATGGGTTGTAAGACCTGTCTCGAAGCATGCTGTTACGGTGCCATCTATTTTAATGAAGGGAAGGGTATATCCGCCGTTAATGAAGCCGTTTGCAGAGGATGCGGAAATTGTGTTGGAAGCTGCCCTTCGGGAGCCATTCGGTTAAAGCATTTTACAAATCCGCAACTCTATCAGGAAGTTATTGAAGCATTGAGATAAAATGAGAATGCTGAACTAAAGATGAAATGCCAATTATTAAAAAAAACGACTTGAAAAAAGAGTGTTCTTCAAGGAGATATAATGACTCTTAACCCAAATAAGGGAGTGAAAATCTCATCAGAGAATGGGATCAGGAAAACGATATTCGATTTTCTAAAAAATACTCTGACAAAAGGCATTTTTGATACTATTCTTATTCCTGCAAAAGTACCTGCGGGAGATTCGTATGCCTGGATTTTACTAAAAGAGACCTCTTTGATGGATGATACGAATCCTGTTCCACCGGTGATGGCCGTACAAGGTGCGAAAGCGCTTAAAAGCCTGACAAGGAAGGGTGAAGGACAATTGAATATTGCAGCGATTATGAGACCGTGTGAAATCAGGGCGAGTATTGAGCTTTCAAAACTGAATCAGGTCCGACTTGACAAAATAACACTGATCAGTTACGACTGTCCAGGCTCGATTCCCTTCTCAGATTATATTGCGAATCCTCAGGAAAGTGATAAACTTTTTCAATCTATACTTTCTAAAGGTGAATTTGAGAATGAGGCAACCAAGCCCGTTTGCCGGATTTGCAGTGATCTCTTCTGTCCTTCCTCTGATTTGCATTTCGGTTCGCTCGGTTCAGAAGGTAAATCAATATTTATTATTCCCAACAGCGAAAAAGGAACAAGGATTCTTGACGATCTTGAACTGGCGTGTTCGGAGGATACATCGAGCTGGAACAGTCAAATGACCAAGTTAAAAGAGAAAAAAGCCGGTAAAAGGGAAGAGATTTTCAAAACCATTCAACCAATGATTGAAGGAATGGACGGTCTATTAAAGACATTTGCGAATTGTGTCGGATGTCATAACTGTCAGAGCGCATGCCCCATATGCTATTGCCGACAGTGCTATTTTGATTCTGAAGTGTCAAAATCAACTTCACAATTTCTTCAAACCCAGGCAGAAAAAGGGGGGCGCCTTGCTTTCCCACAAGATAAAATCATGTTTCATGTCGGGAGAATGGCCCATATGAGTCTCTCCTGTGTTTCCTGTGGGTTGTGTACGGATGCGTGTCCGGTTTCGATCCCGGTGGCTCAAATATTCAGTTATGTTTCTGACAAGACCCAACAAGCATGCGAATATCATGCAGGAAATGATGCCGGAGAGGGTCATCCATTAAGACAATATCAATTGGATGAGATTCATGAAATTCATGAGTTGGTAAAAAGCGCTGAACCACAGGAGAATCGACATGAATAAAGTATTGAGGCTGAACATGGGCGCTGGCAATGGTATTGTCGAATTCCTAAGGTATTTGTTGAAAAATGATAAAGTGGGCGGAATCTTTACTCTAACAGAGACAAATGAAAATCATTCCTACAGTTACGCGCTCATCACAGACGCCGATGAATTGGATACGGCCGTTCCATTGGCTCCAATCATGCCGGTCAATGCGGGGCAGGTTTTATCTTCACTCACCCCGACGAAGAAGCCTATCGCCGCTGTTTTGAAACCCTGTGAATACCGTGCTTTTATCGAACTGGTTAAACGTGAACGGGGCAGCCTGGAAAATATTCTGATTATTTCATATACATGCAGCGGTGTATTCCCTTTAAAAACAATCATAGACGGTGAGAAAGAAAAGCTTATTTCAGATTATTTTAAGACCGTTGGGAATGGCGATATTTCTGAAATGGTAAGACCCACGTGTAAGGCATGCGAATATTTTGTTCCCGTAAATGCCGATATCACCATTTCACTCATCGGAGAAAAGAATTTAGATTCCGAGTGCAGACTCTTTTTGAATACCGAAAGGGCAAGAGGATTTGCCGACGGGTTTGAAGGAGATATCTCCGAAGCAGACATCGACGCACCGGTCATAGAGACGCTTCTGGCGAAAAGGAAAGAGGAAAAAGAGAAACTTTTCCAACAGATTGGATTGAAGAAAAACGGACTCAATGATTTAATACATATATTCGGGAAATGTGTCGGATGCCATGGATGCAGCCACGTATGTCCGATTTGTTACTGTGTACTCTGTGATTTCGAATCTTTTAATTATGATTATGAAGTCTCGTTATACGAGAAGGAACTGTCACAAAAAGGGGCATTGAGACTACCTCCGGATACGGTCTTCTTTCATATTGGTCGAATTGTCCACATGAGCTTTTCCTGTGTGGGATGCGGATTATGTACGGACATTTGTCCTGCCGATATTCCAGTTTCCTCAATATTTATGAAAACCGGTGAGGAGACGGCAGCTATTTTTGATTATGTACCCGGTAGAGATACTGAAGAGGCCATTCCGGTGGCTGTATTTAAGGAAGAAGAGCTCTCCGAGTTCGGAGAATGATGGGTAATTCTTAGAGTTTAGAACAGAATGATTCATTCTGGGAGATACGAAAAATGGGAAAAGAATTTACACCTCACATCATAAGCTTTCTTTGCAAGTGGTGTTCTTACACAGGCGCAGATCTGGCCGGGACGAGTAGACTGCAGTATCCAACATCCATTCTACCTATCAAAGTCATGTGTTCCAGTCGTGTCGATCCGGGTTTTCTTATTAAAGCTTATCTCAAAGGTGCGGATGGTGTTTTAATTGGAGGATGCCATCCAGGGGACTGCCATTACCAATCAGGAAATTACCATACACGACGAAGGTTTGCGATTGTGAAAAAGGCATTTGAGACGCTTGGATTGGAATCGGAGAGGCTAAGGCTGTCATGGATTTCCGCTTCAGAAGGACCAAAGTTTGCCCGAGTTGGGAACGAATTTACTCAAAAAATTCATAAGTTGGGAGAGAACCCTACGAAGACGAGCATTTTTTTGTAGATTGAAAATCTAAGGGAAAATTCATGGATAAAAAATCTAAATCCGTTTTGGTGGTGGGGGCGGGAATCGCAGGTATACAGGCTTCGCTCGATCTTGCGGAAATGGGTGTGGATGTGCATCTTGTGGAAGATACGCCAACCATTGGAGGTCGAATGCCCCAGTTGGACAAGACTTTTCCGACCAATGATTGTTCGATGTGTATCCTCGCACCCAAGATGAGCGAATGTGCCAGACATCCAGGGATTACCCTTCATATTAAATCCTCTGTCGATTCTATAACAGGTGTTCCGGGGGATTTTACGTGCAAGATTATTGAATATGCTAAATACGTGGATCCGGAAAAATGCGTCGCCTGTGGGCTCTGCGAGGAAAAATGTCCGGTAAAAGTTGACGATGAATTCGACATAGGTCTTCGTAAACGGAAGGCCATATCACGCTATTTCCTTCAGAGCATCCCAGCAGAATATACGATCGATAAAAATCATTGTCTTTATCATACAAAAGGTGTTTGCAGACTCTGTGAAAAAGCCTGTCCTGCAAATGCGATAAAATTTGATGATCAGGACAGAGAGATAGAACTGGACGTCGGCGCAGTGATACTGGCCACTGGGATCGATGCCTTCGATCCCATCGGATTCGGGCATTTCGGCTACCATCGATTTAAAAATGTGGTTACATCTCTGGAATTTGAGCGAATGCTGTCTGCTTCGGGGCCCTTCGGCGGGCATGTCACTCGGGCGTCGGATGAAAAGGAGCCTAAGAGTCTGGCGTTTATTCAATGTGTCGGATCAAGAGACGAGATGATTGATAAAAATTACTGTTCTTCGGCTTGCTGCATGTTTGCAATAAAACAGTCAATCATTGCCAAGGAGCACATCAAAAAGATAAATCCTTACATATTTTACATGGATATCCGGGCCTTTGGCAAAGACTTCGACAAATACTATGACAAGGCGGAGAACCAATATGGTGTCCGGTTCGTGCGGTCAAAGGTATCCGAAGTTTCGGAACTCGATGATGGCAGCCTGAGGCTGAAATATACCAGAGAAAACGGAGAGATAAAATACGAAAATTTTGATATGGTAGTTCTCTCCATTGGTCTCGAATCCAGGAAGGACATTCGCCAATTGGCGGAAAAACTTGATATTAAGCTGAACGAATATGGATTTTGCCGAACGGAACCTTTTATTCCTTTGCAAACCACCCGTGAAGGAATTTTCGTTTGTGGCGGCATGAACGGCCCGAAGGATATTCCCGAATCTGTTGTTGCAGCTTCAGGGGCAGTTGCGAATGCCATAAAATACTTGAAGGTCGAGAGGCAGGAAGCCGTTTCAAAAAAACAATTGCCATCCGAAACGAATGTAGTGGGGGACAGACCGCGTATCGGGGCCTTCATATGTAACTGCGGAATTAATATCGGCGGCGTGGTGGATGTGAAGAATGTTGCTGAGTTTGCTAAAACATTACCAAATGTGGAGCATGCCGAGGATGTGATGTATGCGTGTTCACAGGACTGTTTGGATACGATAAAAAAACGAATTGAAGAATTTCAGCTAAACCGGATTGTAGTGGCCGCCTGCACGCCCAGAACTCATGAACCTCTATTCAGGGAAACGATCAGGGAAGCAGGATTGAATCAGTATCTTTTTGAAATGTCCAATATCCGAGATCAGTGCTCATGGGCGCACATGAACGAGCCTGAACGGGCGACTCAAAAATCAAAAGATCTTGTAGAAATGGCGGTCGCGAAGGCCAGAGAAATGTTACCCTTACAGAGGCTTCCGATAGATATGGATCCCGGGGCGCTTGTTATTGGAGGCGGACTTTCAGGCATGACGGCGGCACTCTCACTGGCCGATGCCGGGCATGATGTTTTTCTGGTTGAAGAAAAGAAGGAGCTGGGCGGCAACCTGCGTCATATCTATTTTCATCCGGAAGGAAAGGACCCACAATTATTATTGAGCGATACTATCAATCGCGTAAAGAAACATAAAAAAATCACTCTTTTCACCGACAGTCGGATCGGGGAAATTGAAGGTTATGTTGGGAACTTTAAAACAACCATAACGAATGGGAAAAAGGATAGCAAAGATAAGATGGAACATGGTGTTGTCATTGTCGCCACAGGAGGCGTCGAACATGAAACTGAAGAGTATCTCTATGGGAAATCTTCCCGTATCCTCACCCAGGTTGAATTTGAAAAGATGATTCATGATGAGACATTCCCCAAGGGAAGATTGAAGAATGTTGTGATGATCCAGTGTGTCGGCTCGAGGGAAGAGGGCAGGATGTATTGCAGTCGTGTCTGCTGTACCAAGGCGGTGAAAAATGCTCTTGAACTTAAGAAAATCCGTCCAAAGACAAATATTTATACCTGCTATCGCGATATGAGAACATACGGTTTCCGTGAGAAATTTTACACAAAACTGCGGGATGAGGGTGCCGTATTTTTAAGATATACACCTGATAATAAACCGAAAGTAGAATTGATAGATCAGGTTGACCCTGACAGTAAAGTAAGAGTGACAACTTTTGATCCTATTTTGGAGAAAGAGGTGGTCATCGATTCGGATTTACTCATCCTTTCGACGGCCATCGATGCACCGAAAGAAAATGAAACGCTGGCAAAGATGCTCAAGGTTCCCTTGAACTCAGACGGTATGTTCCTCGAGGCCCATGTCAAACTTCGGCCTGTCGATTTTGCCACAGATGGCATTTTTGTTTGTGGTTTGGCTCATGGTCCGAAGGATGTGGACGAGAGTCTGGCTCAGGCAAAAGCCGCTGCCAGCAGAGCGTTAACCTTTTTACGAAAAAAATCGATTTTGGCAGAAGGTACCATCACTCAGGTCAATACGGATCGGTGTTCAGGATGCGGGTATTGTGAAGAAATATGTGCCTATTCGGCGATTGAGGTGGATTCGGAAAAGCGAGTCGCAGTCGTGAATGAGGCATTGTGTAAAGGATGTGGCGCATGTGTCGCGTCCTGCAGGTGTGGAGCATTGGATCTTCGTGGATTTAGCAATCAACAGTTGTTCTCCGTATTTGAGGCGTTGGAATTAGCGGAGGTGGAATAACAGGGAGATAGAAAATATGAATGATTGGCAGCCAAAGATATTAGCAATATTGTGTAACTGGTGCTCATACGCGGGGGCAGATTTGGCCGGAGTTTCAAGAATTCAATATCCTCCAAACATAAGAGTTGTTCGTATACCCTGTTCAGGCAGGGTCGATCCACTTTTTATATTGAAATCGCTGCAGACAGGCTTTGATGGCATTCTTGTTTCAGGCTGTCACCCAGGGGATTGTCATTATTTAACAGGGAATTATCATGCCAGGAGAAAATTCGCTGTTTTAAAGACGTTGTTGGAGTATGTGGGCATAGAATCTGACAGGGTTCAGTTTTCATGGGTGTCCGCTGGAGAAGGTGAACGGTTTGCCGAAGTCGTGACCAAGGTGACGAATGACATTAAAAAAATTGGTCCTGCAAAGAGATTGGTTAAGGGAGTACGATAATGGTGGATCAATTAAGGGAAAGTGTCAAACAATTATTTAAAGATAAAAAAGTGGATAGTGTCATAGGATGGGGAAAGGGGTCCCTTCCCATGTCCGCTACGCCTGTTTTCATCTCCACGGTCGAGAATGCTGATGATCTTATTTTTGATATGACCTGTCAGAACAACCTTGCTGTCTATCTTACAAAGGACCAACGGAAATTAGTCAAAGACGGAAAAAGGATTGGTGTCGTTGTGAAAGGCTGTGATGCTCGTTCGCTCGTCCTGTACACGGTCGAAAAGCAGATAAATCGGGAGAATGTGGTTATCATCGGAGTCCCTTGTGAAGGTGTCCTTGACAAGAAGAAAGTGTTGAAGAAAACGGACGGCAGGGAGGTTCTGGAATATGATGCGAAGGACGATAACATTATTGTCAAGGGGCGAGACTTTGAACTTACTTTTTCAAAACAGGATGTTTTGAGTGATTCCTGTCTGACCTGCACATATCCGGATGCACCCATACATGACATTTTTATCGGAAACCCACGCCCGGAAGTCAAATCCAAGGATGAATTCAAGGTTGTTGATGATTTTGAAAAATTATCTTTGGATGAAAGATGGAGTGCTGTGAAGGAGGCGTATTCAAGATGCATTCGCTGTAATGCATGCCGAAATATCTGTCCTTCGTGCTATTGCAATGAATGTTTTGTTGATCAAAACGATCCGCAATGGATAGGAAAGAGCACCGAATTGACAGACACATTGATATTTCATCTTATCAGAAATTTACATGTAGCAGGAAGGTGTGTTGAATGCGGCGCGTGTGCACGGGCATGTCCTATGGATATAGATCTCTTAATGCTTAATAAGAAAATAACAAAAGAAATCAAGCAGAGATTCAATTACACGGCAGGTATCGATATCAATGAAAAACCGGCGTTGGCATCATATTGCGAAACTGAAAGACAAGATTTCATTATGGGATAAAGATAATGATAAAAATTGAGAAAGCGAAGTTTAAACAATTTATCGATCATTTACGGAATGACTTCACTGTTTTTGCTCCAACAAGTGATGGACATAGTGCCTTCGGAGAAGTAGACTCGGCTGAGGATGTTATCACTGATATACAAATGACCCGTAAATCCCCGAAAGAGATATTTTTCCCCCAGACTGAGATTATTTTTAAATATGATGAAGGAGGCATTCAAACCCCCGAAAATACAAATAAACCCTTTGCCGTCTGGGGCGTAAGGCCTTGTGATGCAAAGGGTCTTACTCTGCTCGACAAGGTATTTGGAAATGCCAAGCAAAAACCAGATGATCCTTATTTTCAGGATCCTTTATGGAAAGTGAAGTACGATAATGCGTTGATTTTCACACTCGCCTGCAACGCACCCGCATCAACCTGTTTTTGTCACTGGTTCAATGGGAGTCCGTTTGATAGAGAAGGGTCCGATGTATTTGTCGTCGATGCCGGAGAGGTTTTCCTGTTCGAACCCGTTTCTGATAAAGGAACCGCCTATATTTCAAAATTGAAGAATCGGGTTCAGGCAACTGAAGATGATGTGGCGAGGATAAAAGCACTTAAAGAAGAAGCGGAGTCTTTGCTGAATGAGTCGACCGATTTAAAATCTTTAAATAGCCGATTAACCAAGATATGGGATGAACCTGTCTGGGATGAGATCAGCGCAAAATGTATCAATTGCGCAGCCTGTGCCTTTACCTGTCCCACATGCCACTGTTTTGATGTTCAGGATGAAGGAAAGCGAAAACGGGGCAAGCGTATCCGGACCTGGGATACCTGTATGTTTCCAATCTTTACGAAAGAGGCATCAGGCCATAATCCGCGTTCTCTTTCGAAGGACCGAGTTCGTCAACGGGTGATGCATAAATTCAGTTATTTTTTTGATAGCTATGACGAATTCTTATGTACGGGATGCGGTAGATGTGTTCAGGTCTGCCCTGTGAATCTGGATATTCGGGAAGTGTTAAAACAAATTCTATCACTTTGACAAAAATGAGTAAGGTCTTCAAGTTTTTATGATTAGGGGAATCTCAATGAAAAATACATATGTCCCTTTCCCAATGAAAGTTGAAAAAATTATCGTCGAAGATCCCGAAAAGTCTCTGCGGACTTATGATTTGACTTTTATGAATGAAGAAGACAGAAAGAATTTTAAATATATGCCGGGACAGTTTGTTGAATTTTCCATTTTAGGAAAAGGAGAATCGCCGTTCGGAATTGCTTCATCTCCAACAGAGCGTGATTTCCTCCGGTTTACCGTGAACAGAACGGGTTCGGTTACCGATGAAATTCATTATCTACAGGAAGGAGATGAGGTCGGTATCCGTGGTCCACTGGGGAACTGGTACCCGGTCGACAAATTTAAAGGTGAAAATATCGTTATTATTGGTGGTGGATTTGCATTCACCACACTTCGGTCACTGTTGATTTATCTTATCAATCATCGGGATGAATATGGGGAAATCACCGTAATATACGGCGCTCGGAATCCTGATTTATTTATCTATAAGGATGAGATTACAGAATGGGAAAAACGAGAAGATTTGAATTTCCATCTCACGATTGATAATCAAGTTAATGGATGGAACAAGAAAGTAGGATTTGTTCCTGCAGTCACCAAGGAGATCGCTCCTTCGGCGGAGAAATCCTGGATCGTTTTGTGCGGTCCTCCGGTCATGATTAGATATACTCTGCTGGTTTTGATTGATCTTCATTTTCCTGATGAGAGGATATATACCTCCCTGGAGAGGAGGATGAAATGCGGAATCGGGAAATGCGGACGGTGCAACATCGGATCAAAATACATCTGTATAGATGGCCCTGTATTTTCCCTGAAAGAATTAAAGAAAATTCCTGAAGCATTTTAAAAGGAGAAGTGAATAGATGGATAAAATAATTTTAAAAGAGATGGATACAACTTTTAAGGATGAGATCGCTTCCCAGCCAGGGGCAGAAAGTTTCATGCGTTGCTTTACATGCGGAACCTGCACGGCTTCCTGTCCGGTTGCAGAAGTTCACGAAGAATACGATCCGCGAAAGATCATTCGAATGGCGATTTTGGGAATGCGGGAACAAGTGCTTTCTTCCGATATTTTATGGATGTGCTCCAGGTGTTACACTTGCTATGCCCTGTGTCCTCAAAACGTAAAATTTACGGATGTCGTCAGCATTTTACGGGACATGGCCATCAAGGAAGGATATATTCCAAAGGAAAGACAAGAGCAAGCAAAAGAACTGGATAAAAAAATACAGGATTTACGCTGTAAGATTATCAGTCATAAATTGCATCCTGATAAAAAGCGGGCTGAAGAAATAAAATCAATTATTGAAGAAGAATTAAATAAAGGGTGGTAAAGAAAGGAAAAATTATTTTGAACGGAGGAAAGATTGGTGAGTGCTATGATAGAAAAGAAAGTGGACGAACTGAGTAAGAAATTAGATGAATTGAAACCAGGTGCTAAAGATAAAATTTCAATGATTGTATTCTCCGGTGATCTTGACAAAGTGTTGGCTGCTCTAATTATTGCTACTGGTGCTGCGGCTATGGGGATGGAAGTCGTATTGTTTTTTACGTTCTGGGGAACGGCAGCTCTCCGGGCAACAAAGAAAAAAGTAACCGGCAAGGATTTGATGTCGAAAATGTTCGGTTTTATGCTGCCCAGCGGTAGTTCTAAACTCAAACTTTCAAAGATGAATATGGGTGGAATGGGTACAACAATGATGAAAAGCCTTATGAAGAAAAAAAATGTAGCGTCCTTGGAAGAATTGATTGGTTTAGCGGGTGAATTTGATGTGAAGGTTTATATCTGTGAAATGTCTATGGATCTTATGGGATTCAAACGCGAAGAAATGATCGATTATCCCAGTCTGGATTACTGTGGTGTTGCCACGTTTTTGAAGGAAGCGGAAAATAGTAAAATTCAATTGTTTATTTAAGGGAAGAAATGGTATGGGGAATCGTGAAAAAAATAAAAAGTCGGGCTCGGTGCTTGTTATCGGAGGAGGTATTGCCGGTATTCAATCTTCGCTTGATTTAGCCGATTCCGGATTTAAAGTTTATCTATTGGAAAACACACCCGCAATCGGTGGTGTCATGGCCCAGTTGGATAAGACTTTTCCGACCAATGACTGTGCGATGTGTATTATTTCTCCAAAATTGGTAGAATGCGGCCGGCATCTCAACATTGATTTAATGACGAACTCTGAATTAAGAGAAGTGACTGGAAAAGCTGGAAATTTTAAAATAAAAATATATCAGCATCCCAGGTTTGTTGATCTTGATAAATGTACGGGCTGTGGCGAGTGTGAGAAAGTTTGTCCTGTTACAGTTATGTCGGTTTTTGATGAAGGTCTTGTCGGTAGAAAGGCGATATATAAACCTTATGCCCAGGCCTCTCCCAATGCCTTTGTCATTGATAAGAGAGAGACCGCTCCCTGTCAAATTGCATGTCCCGCCAGTATCCATGTCCAGGGTTATGTCGCCCTCGCCCGGGATGGTAAATATAAAGAAGCGTATGATTTAATAAGAGAAAACAATCCATTTCCTTCTATCTGTGGAAGAGTCTGCCACCATCCCTGTGAACCCAAATGCCGCCGAGGGGACTACGATGACCCTGTTGCTATCATGTCTATCAAGAGATATATTGCAGATTATGTATTAGCGCATCAGCAGGAATTTGAGGAAGAGATTCCACAAATCGAGAAAAAAGAAGAGAAGGTGGCGATTATCGGCGGCGGGCCAGCAGGTTTGACCTGCGCGTATTATCTGACAAAACTCGGGTATCCGGTCACTGTTTTTGAAAAAGAAGCAAAGCCCGGTGGAATGATGCGTATGGGGATTCCGGCCTATCGTTTGGCAAGAGAAAATCTGGATTGGGAAATCGAACAAATTCTAAAGGCGGGAATTGAGCTAAAAACGAATTTTCCAATCACGTCTAAAAAAGATATTGAAAGACTAAAAAAGGAAGGATTTAAATCCATCTATATCGGCGTGGGTTTCCAAAAAGCAAAACAATTGGATATTGAAGGAGCTGATCTTCCCGGGGTTTTATTAGGCATTGATTTTTTGAAAGAAGTCAACCTGGAAAATGATGTCAAGGTTGGGAAGAAGGTGGTTGTAATCGGCGGTGGGAATGTGGCCGTTGATGTGGCCAAGGTTGCCCTCAGGCTGGGAGCCAATGTGGATCTGGCCTGTCTCGAATGCAGCCGAGAGATGCCGGCTCACGAATGGGAGATCAGGGAGGCTATTGAGGATGGTGTCAGGGTACATCCTTCCTGGGGACCCAAGCGGATTGTCGGTAAGAATGGCAAGGTCTCCGGCATCGAATTTATCAAATGCACATCTGTTTTTGATTCGGAAGGACGATTTAATCCTTGTTTTGATAATGAAGTAGATAAGTCTCTGCAATGCGATCAGATCATAATAGCCATCGGACAGGGATCCGATCTTTCGTTTCTGGAGGGCACCGGTGTGGAAGTCAGCCGCGCCGGAACGGTGTCGGTGGATCCGGTCACATTTGCCACCGATGTGAAAGGTATCTTTTCCGGCGGAGATATTGTCAAGGGTCCTGCATCGGTTGTTGAGGCTGTTGGACAGGCTTATGAGGCAGCGATATCCATCGATCGGTATCTCAGGGGTGAGGATATAGCTGAAGGAAGAACGGCAAAATCGGAAACACTCCCTGCAAAAGAAGAGAGGGATTTCGTCAAAGAAGAAAAAAGAGTGCGGATGCCGACGATTTCCCCCGAAAAAAGAATACGAAATTTTAAGGAATTTGAAACCGGTTATTCAGAGGAGGAAGTCTGGAGGGAAGCCTCGAGATGTCTTGAGTGCGGTCTCTGTTCAGGCTGTCTGCAATGTGAGGTTGCTTGTGAAGCGGATGCAGTGATACATTCAATGCTCGGGCAGACAGTAGAGATCGATGTGGGGTCTATTATTGTCGCTACGGGTGCCGATAAATTCGATCCCACAGCAATGCACGAATATGGATACGGCCGATATATGAATGTTCTCACCAGTATCCAGTTTGAACGGATTTTAGCCGCATCCGGTCCTTATGAGGGACATCTGCAGAGGCCTCATGACGGAAAGGTCCCCAAAAAAATTGCCTGGATCCAATGTGTGGGTTCGAGAACTGAAGATATGCATATGCCGTACTGTTCGTCCGTTTGCTGTATGTATACGATAAAAGAGGCCATTATTGCCAAGGAACATGTCAATACTGTGGAACCCACCATATTTTTTATGGACATGCGAGCCTATGGAAAGGATTTTGATAAATATTATGAAAGGGCAAAAGAAATGGGGGTCCGATTTATTCGGGCACGTGTCGGAAAAGTGAAAGAAATATCGGAAACTGGCAATCTTGAGGTTTATTATGTAAAAGAAAACGGAGATTTTCAGATTGAGGAATTCGAAATGGTGGTCCTTTCAGTAGGTCTCAAACCGCCAGACAATATAAGAGGTCTATCGGACAGGCTGGGTATCCGTCTCAACCCGTATCATTTTATAGATCATTTAGGGCAGATGCCGATACAGACCAGCCGTCCCGGTATTTTCGTATGCGGACCGGCAGTTTCTCCCAAAGATATTCCGGAGACTGTGATACAGGCATCGGGTGCTGTGGCCGGCGCTGCCGAGATATTGGCAGAAGCCCGCGGTACGGAGATCGCAAGGAAAGTATATCCCGTTGAACGGGACGTCAGCGGGCAGACTCCAAGAATCGGTGTTTTTGTCTGCCATTGCGGGATTAATATCGGAAGCATTGTCGATGTGCCTGCGACGGTTGAATATGTAAAAACACTGCCCAATGTCGTATATGCAGAGGCCAATCTTTTCACGTGTTCACAGGATACACAACTAAAAATGAAAGCGGTTATTGAGGAGTATAAGCTCAATAGAGTTGTTGTTGCCTCCTGTTCTCCCAGTACTCATGAGCCTCTTTTTCAGGAGACACTGCGGGAAACAGGATTAAATCCCTATCTTTTTGATATGGCAAACATCAGGAATCAATGCAGCTGGGTTCATCGGGATGATAAGAAAAAAGCAACTGAGAAAGCACAAACTTTAACACGGATCGCTATTGGAAAAGCCCGATTGTTGGAGCCGCTTCATACGGTATCCTTAGAAGTTACCCAAAAAGGTCTGGTTGTCGGAGGTGGTCTTGCAGGAATGACGGCAGCTTTATCTATAGCCGAACAAGGTTTTGAAGTAGCCCTCATTGAGCGGAACGAGAAACTGGGAGGGAATCTGAATCGTCTGAAGATGACGATTGATGGAAAAAATGTCAGTGAGTATTTAAAGTCTCTCACGGAAGAAATTGAAGCCCATCCTCTGGTTAAGGTTTATAAGAATTCGAAGATATCAGAGATTCAGGGCTATATCGGTAATTATATAACCTCTATAGAAATAAATGGTTCAAACAATACTGAAGAGTATGAGCATGGCATTGTTGTCATTGCCACGGGTGGTCAGGAGACTCAACCTGAAGAGTATTTATATGATGGACAAAATGGTAAAATATTGACACAGTTTGAACTTGAGAAGGATCTTGAAGAGAACCTGAAACAGTATAAAAAAATCAAGAACGTTGTGATGATCCAGTGTGTTGGTTCCAGGGACGACGAGCATCCCTATTGTTCACGAGTGTGCTGTGCTCAAGCGATTAAAAACGGTATACGACTGAAAAAAATGAATCCAAAGATGAATATTTATATTCTGTATCGCGATATAAGAACCTATGGTCTTCTGGAACAGTATTATCAGGAAGCCAGGGCTTTGGGCATCATTTTTATCCGGTATGATGAACATGAGAAGCCGGTCGTCAAGACAGAAGAAAAAGATGAAAAGCAGATTCTCTCCGTAAGTGTTAAAGATCATGTCCTGGGCGTACAAACAGTGATTCATCCTGATAAGATCATTCTTGCCCCTGCGATGGTTCCCCAGGATGATGCCTTCGATCTGTCTCAAAAACTGAAGATACCTCTTAATGAAGAAAATTTCTTCATGGAAGCTCATGTAAAGCTTCGCCCAGTCGATTTTTCTGCGGAAGGCATTTTCCTTGCCGGATTGGCTCATTCACCTAAAATGATGGATGAAACCATTTCACAGGCCAAAGCTGCGGCTGAGAGAGCGTGTTCCATAATAAGTTCGAATGAATATATCTCAGAAGCGAATATCTCAAGTGTCGATATGGATGTTTGTGCCGGTTGTGGCATTTGTGTAGAAGTGTGCCCCTATGGAGCACCGGGTCTCATTTACAGGAATGGACGAGTCGTATGTCATGTCAATACAGCCCTCTGTAAGGGATGTGGTAGCTGTGTGAGCGTATGTCCGTCTGGTGCAATGCAGCAGTTGGGATATAAGGAAGAGCAGACCCTGGCAATGGTTCATGAAGCACTTTATTGAGGTCTTATATTATGAGAGATATTGAAAGAGTATATAAATCATTAGCCGATTGGAACCGTTTAAGAATTCTCAAAATACTTGAGGTGAAACCAATGTGCGGATGTGGACTTACTTATATTCTGAAAATCGTCCAGTCGGCTACCTCACGGCATCTGAAAGTACTTACAGATGCTGATTTGATTATTTCTGAAAGGGATGGCAGTTATGTTCTCTATTCATTGAATCCCAGTCCCAGTTCTTTGGTTGCTCTATCACAGTTGAAATTGATTCGTGGATGGTTAAACGATGATTCAAAGATCGTTGCGGACAAGAAAATAGCACAGAAGGTGGATAAATGTGATTTCCCGACAGAAATGGAGGGGGATTTTTTTTAGTTTCGAGCATATCACAATTTGGCGATATGCAGAATTGATGAAAAATAGATGGATCAAGAGTTCAGATATGCTTAAGAACCGGCACTATTCAGCCACCAAGCGATTCACAAATAACTGACCTATTAAGAGGAGGATTGTATGAATGAGGAGAGAAGAAAAACTGCATTATTCTTTTGCAAGTGCAGCACACATATCTCTGATGCCATCGACTTAGAAGCTATTTCAAGATGGGCTGAAGAGAGAGGAGAAGTTGATGTCATCGAAATCCACAAACTGCTTTGTTCTCCAGATGGGAAAAAGTTTTTTGCGGATTGTCTCTCAAAGACCAGGCCCGACAGTATTGTCGTCGCAGCGTGCTCGCCTAAAATGCACGAGAAAACATTTCAGGACATTGCCGAAGACGTTGGAATTAATATCGGCCGTCTCCAGATGGCGAACATTCGAGAGCATGTTGCATGGGTCACAAAGGACAGGAAGAAAGCAAATGAGAAGGCCCGAGCGCTCATCAATGCCGCATTAGAGCGAGTTCTACGAGCCGAAGATCTGGAAAAGCGTTCAATGGAGGTCGTTTCCGATATTCTGATTATCGGTGGCGGCATTGCCGGAATCGAAGCGGCCATTACAGCCTCGGCGGCGGGCAGGAAGGTCACCATCATTGAGAAAGATGTTTCCCTTGGAGGAGCCGTCATAAAGAGTGAAGAAGTTGCCCCGAGTATGGAATGTTCTCCGTGCCTTCTTGCTCCAAGGCTCTCTGAAATTAGAGAAGATCCTAATATCACTGTCATATCAAATGCGGAAGTTACTGATGTTTTGGGATTCTACGGCAATTTTGTGGTAAAAGTCCACAAGAAGGCTCGGTATGTAGATGATAGCTGCATTGGTTGTGAGGCCTGTTTCGAGGTGTGTCCGGTTAGTCTGAAAAGCACATTTCATCTTGGTCTGGGTACGAGGAAGGCTATTTACACACTCTTTCCAGGATCTGTTCCTGCTGCAGCGGTTATTGATAAGGAAAACTGCAAACACTTCATCGACAACTCGTGCGATGCCTGTGTGGCCGCATGTCCCTTCGGTTCGATTCATTTCGATGAGAAAGACGAGGAAATCGAGATCAATGCCGGTGCCATAGTGATTGCCACCGGATTTGAGAATGGAGAAATTTCCCATATCGAAGGACTGGGTTACGGAAAAATCGACAATGTCTTTACACTGCCCGAGTTTGAGCGAATTGCCAGTTCCAATGGACCTACTGGCAGTGAAATCCAATTAAAGAGCGGTAAAAAACCATCGTCTGTAGCAGTGATTCATTGTGCAGGCTCATTGCGGGATGACTCCATCCCTTACTGTTCTGGAGTATGTTGTACGGGTGGCGCTAAGGTCGGTGAACTCGTCCGAAAGCAAATTCCTGAGGCCAAAATCTATAATATTCATGACAACCTTGTTTTTGCTGGACCCAAAGAGAATGCGTTCTTCATGAAACAAATCGAAGAAGGAACCCAATTCATCGAGTGTTCCGATCTTAAAAACATCAATGTTACAAAGAAGAACGGTAAGATATTCGTCGATGGCAAGGGATTCAAACCTGTTGAAGTTGACATGGTAGTTCTTGCCACGGGAATGATACCCTCTTTGGGAACGGTCGAATTGGCGGAGATGCTTAATGTAGATCTGGAGAAGGATGGTTTCTTCAAACCTGACCATGACCTTCTCCATGCCACCGGGGCCTCTCTGGATGGGATTTACCTTGCAGGCTGTGCTGCAGGCCCATGTAATGTGGCTGCAGCGGTCACAAGAGCCAAATCAGCTATCGGTGATGCAATCAGCAAACTTGTGCCGGGTCGAGAGATTGAACTTGAAATAATGACTTCGGTAATAGACGAAGAGAAATGCGGTGGCTGCAAACTTTGTATCACTGTTTGTCCATACAAGGCGATTACCTACGATGAGGAGAAAAATATCAGCCAAGTCACGGAGGCAATATGTCGTGGCTGCGGTACATGTGTGGCATCGTGCCCCAGCGGCGCTGCCAAAGCCAAACATTTTACAGATGAGCAAATTTACGCTGAGATAGGAGGAGTGTTATATGAATGATTTCGAACCCAAAATCGTAGCATTCGTCTGCAATTGGTGTTCTTATGCAGGAGCAGACAATGCTGGAATGCAGAAGCTCGAATATTCCGACGATGTAAAGCTTATCAGGATGATGTGCAGCGGACGCGTTGATCCCCAGTTTGTGATGGACGCGTTCAGGAAGGGTGCCGATGGTGTCATGATTCTCGGTTGTCATCCAGGTGATTGCCATTACCGAAGTGGAAACATGAAGGCGATGAAACGCTTTAAACTGCTCGAAAAGATGATGAGTCAGTTCGGAATCGATAGCAAACGGGTAAAAATCGATTGGGTGGCAGCAGGTGAAGCGGAACGCTTCCGGAAAATCGCCAATGAAATGACGGAGACGATGAAGGGAATCGGTCCGTTGTACTTAAAAGGTTATGTAGAAAGCGAGGTGGCATAATGGCTAAACCGAAAGTCGCATTATATTGGTGCGCCTCCTGCGGTGGATGCGAGGAGGCTGTCGTGGACCTCGCCGAGGGTATTCTTGATGTTGTGGCCGCTGTAGATATTGTCCTCTGGCCTGTCGCTTTGGACTTTAAATACAAAGATATTGAGAATATGGAGGACGGCAGCATTGCTGTTTCCTTTATCAACGGCGCAGTAAGAACGGCGGAGCAGAAGCATATTGCGGAGCTTCTCAGGAAAAAATCGGGTCTTGTTGTTGCATTCGGAAGCTGTTCCTCTCTCGGAGGGATCCCGGCTCTGGCTAATCTTACGAGCCGTAAAAAAATATTCGATCGTTCATACCACAACTCTCCGACTGTTGTTAATCCTGAAGGTATTGAACCCCAAACGCAGTCTTCAGTCGAGGGTTATGAACTTACACTCCCGGAATTTTTCGAAACAGTTTACAAATTGAGTGATGTCATTGATGTGGACTATTATTTGCCTGGATGTCCTCCGACGCCTGAGTTGATCGCAAACGCTTTTACTGCAATTCTTGAGGGCAAGTTACCAGCGAAGGGCGCGATTTTGTCTCATGACAAATCGCTTTGCAGTTCGTGTGATCGCAATGAAACAAAACCTGAGGATGTTGCCATCTCTGAAATCAAGCGTGTGATTGACATTGAGGTTGATCCTGAAGAGTGCTTTCTTGCTCAGGGTATAATATGTATGGGACCTGCAACCCGGGATGGCTGTGGACAATCCTGCATTAAGGGCAACATGCCCTGTACGGGTTGTTTCGGTCCTACCGATTCCTGCAGGGACCAGGGAGCAAAAATGATCGCAACACTGGGCGCTATTCTTGAGGGTGATGACGAAGAGACTGTTGAAAAAGTTGTTGATGGTGTTGTTGATCCTGCGGGTACGTTTTATAGATACGGTATGTCAGCGTCTCTTCTCGGAGGCGTTCGCAAGGAGGTGGAAAATGAGTAAGGTAATTACTATTGATCCGATCACAAGGCTCGAAGGGCACGGTAAAATAACGATTTTCCTGAATGATAACGGTGATGCAGAAAGAGCGTTTTTACAGATACCGGAGCTGCGGGGTTTTGAGGCCTTTTGTGTCGGAAGACCTGCTGAGGAAATGCCTCAGATCACTTCACGTATTTGCGGTGTCTGTCCTACTGCTCATCACATGGCTTCCACAAGGACTCTGGACTCTCTTTTCAAGGTCGAACCCACACCCGCGGCTAAGGCGATTCGGGAACTCTTCTATAATTTGTTCATGTTTGAGGACCATGCTATCCATTTTTATTATCTCGGCGGTCCCGATTTTATTGTCGGCCCTGATGCTCCTGCCGGTTCACGAAACATACTCGGTGTCATCGAAAAGGTGGGTCTTAATGTAGCGAAGAAAGTCATTGATATCCGAAAACGATGTCGCGATATAATGGCGGAGATGGGTGGAAAAACGATACATCCCGTGCTCGGTCTTCCCGGTGGTGTTGCTAAGAGAGTGACAGAAGAAACAAGAGAGATGCTTAAAAGTTTTTCAAAGGATGCAATAGAATTTGCACAGTTTTCTCTGAAGGCTTTTAACGATATTGTCCTGAAGAACAAGGATTATGTGGATCTAATCCTCTCGGACGTCTATTACCATGAGACGTATTACATGGGAATGGTTGATGATAACAACAAAGTCAACTTCTATGATGGTAAAATTCGGGTTGTCGATACGAATGGAAAGCAAGTAGAACTCTTTAAACACGATGACTATACTAAAATAGTTGCCGAGCATGTTGAAGACTGGAGTAATATCAAGTTTCCTTATCTGAAGAAAATCGGCTGGAAGGGTTTTATTGATGGAAATGAAAGCGGTATCGTGAGAGTTGCTCCATTAGCGAGACTTAATGCAGCAGAGGGTATGGCCACTCCATTAGCGCATGAAGAATTTGAGCGCATGTATAAAACTGTGGGTGGTAAACCGTGTCACAACACTCTTGTCATGCACTGGGCAAGACTGGTGGAGATTCTTTATGCCGCAGAAAGAATCCAAGAGCTTGCAGATAGAGAAGAGCTCACTTCACCCGATATTCGGAATATGGACCTTAAGACTCCAAAAGAGGGGATAGGCATAGTGGAAGCTCCTCGCGGAACACTGATCCATCACTACGAGTCCGATGAAAGGGGTGTATTGACAGGCGTTAATCTTTTGGTAGCCACTCTATTCAACTCCGCCCCAATATGCATGTCTATCGAAAGGGCCGCCAAAAAGCTCATTAAGGGCGGCAAGGTCAACGATGGCTTGCTGAACATGGTGGAAATGGCGTTCAGGGCGTACGACCCATGTTTTTCCTGCGCTACTCACAGTCTGCCTGGAGGTATGCCATTATATATTACTTTCAGCGATGCATCAGGAAAAACCCTGGGCACGATGATAAGAAATAATGACGGCAGGATAACCGTTTCCTGGGAATAGTGTTGGAAGGAAAATGTCTTCTCGGGAAAAATTATTGAGTATCCAGAATTAAAGCAAATCACTAGAATCTGAAAAGCATTTTCATTTGCTATAAAGTTTGTGGTGGAAATGCTTTTCTTTTATGATTCCGAATAAAGGGGATTTAAAACTTGTGCGGCCGTCTGTCCTTCCGGTGCAATGCAGCAGTTGGGATTCAAGGAAGAGCAAACTTTGGAGATGATCAATGAGGCGCCGGGGATATTATAATTTTATTAAGTAGAGAATAGGTTGTTTTCATTGGAATCATAAGTATAGCTAATAATAAATATTAAAAATAAAAATTTTTTTTATCATTGCGGCATTTTTCACTTGACAAATTAAATGTCTTTTCATATATTGAAAACTGAATTTCGTATCTTCTTGAAATAATCTTGCTAAATTAGAAAAATATTATAATTTTTACCGTGTTTTGACAAAAGAAGAGAACGAAGATATTTTTATGGCCGAACGATATTATATAGGTAAAGCTCACTGGGGATCGATACTACAGGGATGGATGGACAAGTATACTGTTCTTGCTCCTCAAAGAGGAACTGGTTCTCATTTTATACAGCCTGTCACTCCTGACAATATGACCTCAATCGTTTATGATGAGGCTCGTGCAACCCAACCTTTGAAATCTTTCCTTCTGCCTCCCCTCGAAGAGGTAGTGGGTCAGGAATTGAAATCAGAGAAACCCTGGCTCTTTCTTGGAGTAAAAGCATGTGATCTTGCCGCTCTTCCAATTCTTGATCAGGCCTTTGGAGGTGATTTCGCGGATCCCCTTTATCAAAAACGAAGGGAAGACAGTATCCTCGTCAGTTCAGATTGTACGCAACCGTGGGAAACCTGTTTCTGTACGCTGGTTGGAGGGCAGACTTATCCGAAAAAAGGCTTTGATCTCAACCTTTCCAAGGTATGGGATGGATTTGTCATCGAAGTGGGAAGCCTTCGGGGTAAGGGACTTTTAGAGGGACGTGATGAAGCGATTAAAGAGGTTGTGAAGGAAGAAGCGGAGGCGTTAGAAAAACTGCGCATAGAGACGACGAAAAAGGTTGAAATGCTGAATCAGGAGTTCACACTCTCAAAGCCTCAAAAGGATGTTGTATCCGGTAGTTGGGAATCCGAAGTTTGGAAGACACATTCGGAAACTTGCGTTGAGTGTGGCGTCTGCAACCATGCATGTCCCACATGCCATTGCTACTTTTTGGATGATGTCACGAGGCAAGAATTTGTGAGGCTGCGAGGATGGGATTCCTGTCAATATTCAGGTTATGCTGTTACAGCCGGTGGAGGCACACCACGACCCCGTCTCTATGAGCGGTTTCGGAATCGATATTTCTGTAAGTTTAAATATTTAGATGATAATTACGGTATGTGTGGTTGTACAGGTTGTGGGCGCTGCATAGAAGGATGCCAGGGTAAGATCGAGATGCGTGCAGCGTTGAAAGATCTGGACAAAAAATAAAGGTTCGGTAATCTATGAACCAGCAGAAAAATCCATATCAGTCACAAAAGGCAGTCATCGAAAATGTGATTCCCGAGAGTCCGGGAATCAAGACTTTTATCGTCAGGCCGGAAAATGGATTTTCTTTTCACTGTGGACAGTTTGCCGAATTAACAGTCCCTGGTGTAGGTGAAGCACCGTTTGCAATGTCTTCCTCTTCTACTAAACCGGAAGTTTTGGAATTCACGATACAAAGCGCGGGATACATGACATCCCGGATCCATGAGATGAAGGAAGGGGATACTTTAGGCCTCAGGGGACCGTATGGTAATGGTTTTCCTCTAAAGGATTATTACGGCAAAGAAGTGCTTCTTCTCATCGGAGGTGTGGGATTCCCACCTGCTCGTACTTTACTCTACAGTTTACTTAATGAAAAAGATAAATTCCCTCGTATCCTCATGTGTTACGGTGCACGAACACCGGATGATATTGTGTATAAATACCAGATTGAAGATTTTCGTAATCGGATAGAACTTCACCTCACAGTGGATAAAGCCGATGAGAACTGGAAAGAGACCGAAGGTGTCGTAACGGTTTTAATGGATAAAGTGCAAGTGAATCTACAGAATTCTGTAGCGGTGGTCATCGGTCCTCCCATCATGATGAAGTTCGGAACATTGAAGCTCCTCGATGTGGGATACAAGCCAAAGGATATCTATCTCTCGATGGAGAGGAAGATGTACTGCGGAATCGGACAGTGCCGTCACTGTATGATTGATCATTATTTTATCTGTAAGGACGGACCTGTTTTCACGTATGAGCAGCTCAAAGATCTACCAGACATCTGGGAATGAGTATGGCAAAACGATTGTTCATAGATTTGGAAATTTGTCGCAAGTGCGATAAATGTGAGGTGGCGTGTAGTTATTTCTATCATCCATTCAATAGTGGAGTCATCTACCTGAGAGAGATCGCCGAATTTGCAGCCACCTGTCGCCATTGTGACGAAGCACCGTGTGTCCAGGGATGTCCCTCTGATGCTCTTGAAAAACAGGAAGATGGCATTATCAAGCGTTACAATCTTCGGTGTGTGGCCTGTAATACGTGCAGCTATGCCTGTCCTTTCGGGACGATTCTTCCGGAAATCATTCCTTATGCCACTTCGCGGTGCGATTTCTGTGTAGGGCGATTGGGCGAGAAGGAGGTCCCGGTATGTGTGGGTGGTTGCGGGGAGAAGGCCATACAATATGGTGAATTCGAACCCGATCCCAAGGAACACCGATTTTTAGTTGGAGATCATTTAGTCATTCACGCAATCCCCTGGAAGAAGGAAGAATATATCTGACATGAATCCTATTTTAAGATATTTGATCACATATTTGATCTTTCCGGGATTTCTTTTCACAGCCATCGTCGGTATGTTAGCGAGCTGGATTGATAGGAAAGTGACTGCGAGAGTTCAGTGGCGAGTTGGGCCGCCTCTCTTCCAACCCCTCTATGATTTTGTCAAATTGTTGGGGAAAGAGATCGTTATTCCGCGAGGGTGTTCTAAAGTCACCTTCCTTTTGGCACCTCTTTTTGGATTAATGGCGGTTACATTGGTCTCCACGCTTGTCTGGTCTGCGATCCTGTGGCCGGATCAGGGATTTGTGGGTGATCTCATCGTCGTCATCTACTTTTTAATTTTTCCCATGTTCGCCGTGATCATCGGCGGATTTGCATCCAAAAATCCTATCGCTTCTCTCGGAGCGAGTCGTGAAATGAAGCTCATGCTGGGAGATGAGTTGCCATTCATATTGGCTGTTTTTGTCGCTGTGATAAAGTTGGATGGAGAGATTCAGTTAGCCAAATTCGTTGAATTACAACAAAATAACGGAATGGTATTCGCATCGCTTTCAGGTGTAATAGCGACGATTGTCGCCGTGATCACCATGCAGGCAAAATTGACACTCATTCCTTTTGACATTCCCGAAGCGGAAACCGAAATCATGAGTGGGCCTTACGTTGAGTATTCGGGACCTCCGTTGGCGGTTTTTAAACTCACCCGGATGATGATGCTTTTCACACTACCGATGGTACTGGTGGTTGTTTTTCTGGGTGGAATGAATTTTCAAGGATTGAATATCCTCTGGTCTATTTTGAAGTATGTCGTACTCCTCGTTTTAATTGTACTCATTCGCAATACTAATCCGCGACTACGGATTGACCAGGCATTAAAGTTTTTATGGGGCCCTGTCACATTTTTGGCTATTATAGCGGTCGTTTTAGCCTTTTTGGGATTGTAATTCTATGGGAATTAAACTTAAAGCTTTGACGAAATCTCCGTGGGTGTATCACCTCTCAACAGGAAGTTGTAATAACTGCGATATTGAGATATTGGACTGTCTGACACCCCGGTATGATCTCGAGCGATTCGGTATCGTCTTGGTGGGAAGTCCGCGGCATGCAGATGCCCTCTTAGTAACGGGTAATATGACAATGAAGTGTATCCCACGGGCAAAAGAGGTTTACGAACAGATGGCCAAACCTGGGGTGGTCATTGCCATGGGGGCTTGCTCCCTGGGGCATGGCGTCTTCACTGGTAGCTATGTCATGCCATATACAGTAGATGAGGTTTTACCTGTGGATATTTATATACCCGGTTGTCCTCCAAAACCGGAAGGGATGATCGCCGGAATCGCAAAACTATTGGCAATGCTAAGACAGAAGGCTTGATAAGTGAGAATCGCATGACCTGGAAAGAGATAGAAGAAGAGATTCATAAGAAGTTCGACGATAAGATTATTAAATGGTTTGAACACAACGACCGTCGAGTCTATGTGGATATTGATCCAAAAGATCTGGTGGAATTTACTCGTTTTATCTTCGAGAATCTTCAGGCGCGGTTCATCATCGCTTCGGCTGTGGATACACCGCGTGGTGGTGTTGAAGTCCTCTATCATTTTGATTTTTATCAATTGCCACAGGTTTTCAGCTTAAGAATTTTCTTGAAGAAGCCCGAATGTGAAGTAGAGTCCCTTACATCTATTATCAGTGGTACTCAGTGGATCGAAAGAGAGATTGCCGAATTGTTAGGTATAAAAGTTAAAAATCATCCGAATTTAATCCATCTGATACTTCCCGAAGATTGGCCCGAAGGGAAATATCCCTTGAGGAGGGATCAATGAGCGAAATCATTCCCATTGGTCCGTACCATCCGCTACAGGAAGAACCCGAGTTTTTCCGCCTCCACGTTGAGGGCGAGAAAGTGGTGAAGCTGGACATCGAGATCGGCTACAACCACCGTGGAATCGAGAAGTTGGCCGAGTCCAAGTCCTGGGATACGGTGGTCTTCCTCGTCGAAAGAATCTGCGGCATCTGTTCATGCAGCCATCCTGCAGCATCGGTGAACTGTATGGAGGACTTGGGCGCTATCGAGGCTCCAGAACGCGCCCAGTATATCCGAACCATCGTGGCTGAGTTGGAACGGGTTCATTCCCATATGCTCTGGTTGGGCCTGGCCGGACACTTCATCGGATACAACACGGTCTGGATGTGGGCCTGGAAATATAGGGAACTCGTATGTGATATTTTAGACAAGCTGACGGGAAATCGCCAGAGCTACGCCATGTTCAAGGTGGGTGGTGTTCGGCGAGATGTTCTGGATGAGGATATCCCCTGGTTTAAGAAGTTACTGGATGAATTAAAACCGGCCTTGGATATGTTCAAGGGAGCCGTAATGGACGATCCTGTCATCCATGCCAGGACCAAGGGCGTGGGTGTTCTCACGGCCAAACAAGCCCATGATTACTGTGTCGTCGGCCCTACGGCGAGACCCTCGGGTCTGGCCATCGATGTTCGGAAGGACGATCCCTATTTTGCCTATGATTGGGTGGACTGGGACATCGTCGTACTACAGGAAGGGGACGTCTTTGCCAAGGCGGCCTGCCGTATCTTGGAGATGTATGAATCGGTGAAAATTATCGAACAGTGTTTTGATAAGATGAAACCCGGCCCCATCGATCTACATGTAACGGAACTGCCACCGGGAGAGGGCATCGGACGAGCAGAGGCTCCACGGGGAGAAGTATACCATTACTGTCTTAGCGATGGTTCTAATTTTCCGGCACGATACAAGGTACGAGCACCAAGTTTTACGAATATTCTCTCCAACGAGGTTGCCTGTGTCGGGCAAACAATAGCCGATGCCGCTTTGATTTTAGCTGCTGTGGATCCATGTTACTGTTGTACCGAGCGAGTCATCGTCGTAGATCATGATAAAAAGGAAGAACGGGTCATAACGGGGAATGATCTCATTCGGCTCTCTCACGAGAGGACGAAACAAGTTAGAAAAGAGTTGGGTGTGTAATGAATCCGCTTCTCTATCCAATTGTTATTCCAATAATTCTGGGCACTATCTGCGTGCTCGTTCCGCGAAAAGTGAAATTCATTCGCGAATTCATCGCTCTCATCGGTTCTGCAGGGACTTTTGGTTGGGTTATCTGGCTTTTTACGCAGAAGCCTCTTGATTGGACTTACAACGAGTTTCTCATTCTACGGCTTGATGATCTCAGCAGTTTCGTTCTTTTAGCATCGGGTCTTTTTGGCTTCCTCATCATACTTTATTCTATCCGATTCATGCAAGGGAAGGAGAAGCTGAGTACCTACTACGGTTCTTTGCTTTGGACCATAGGCGCAGCATGCGGGGTTCTGTTGGCCAACCATCTCATCGTTCTTCTCATTTTTTGGGGTTTTTTAGGGATTACCCTCTATCTTCTGGTTCTTACGGGGGGAGACGATTCGGCTCCCGCAGCCAAGAAAACTCTGGTCATCATCGGAGGAAGCGACGCCCTCATTCTACTGGGCATCGGATTCGTCTATGTTTTGACTTCCACCTTTGAGATGAATAAAGTACTCATTCCTTTCGATGGTACCCTCGTTTATTTTGCATTCATTCTCCTGGCATTGGGGTCATTTGCCAAAGCCGGGGTTATGCCTCTTCACACGTGGATTCCAGACGTGGCAGAAACGGCTCCGATACCCATTACAGCCTACCTTCCCGCAGCTCTGGATAAACTGCTCGGCATCTATCTTTTAGGCCGGATGTGTTTGAGCCTCTTCGAGATGACTGGAGCGATGAATCTCTTTCTGATGATTGTCGGTGCAGTAACGATCATTGCAGCCGTGATGATGGCCCTGATCCAGCATGATCTGAGACGGCTTCTGGCCTATCATGCTGTTTCTCAGGTCGGATATATGGTCTTGGGTATCGGGACGGGAAATCCCATAGGCATTGCCGGTGGTCTCTTCCACATGTTGAATAATTCGATTTATAAGACCTGTCTTTTCCTCACAGGTGGAGCGGTACAGCACAGGACAGATACGACA
>Ga0114922_10000203_pt1 | contig 56710 bp, 52 predicted proteins | sample AartaG_FD_100975 | JGI IMG/M metagenome (GOLD analysis project Ga0114922, IMG submission 100975) | Deep subsurface microbial communities from Aarhus Bay to uncover new lineages of life (NeLLi) - Aarhus_00045 metaG | ecosystem: Environmental > Aquatic > Marine > Oceanic > Sediment | place...
CTTGGGCATAAATAAGAAGCATAATAATTCTGTCTTTGTTAGCAAAAACGCCAAACTCGCCGCGCTGCCCGTCGAGACGCGGTCTCGCCGCGGCTGGCGCTCGTCCGCCGAGTCGCCTCGTCGTAGCGGGAAAGCGCTTTTTTTGGCCATCCCCGCGAAGCTGCCCTCGACCTGATCGAAGGAAAATAGGGACGGAGGAAAATAGGTGGCTATACCGAGTTTTCTTAGTTTTCCATTAGGCTAAAAACCGAGGTGTGTAGGACAAGCATAAAAATTTTTAAAAAATTCACTTTTTGTATTGACACCGTGCGTTATTGTGCGTATATTGCAGTCAGTCGCACGTATACGCATGATAACGCTCTTTTTTTTGTTGAAGGGAAAGAAAAATGACAAAATCTGAAACCAATTGGAGATTCAAAGATAAAAAGCAGGAAAAAGATTTCAAGGAGCCTATAACAAAGGAAAACTGCGGCACAAAACTAAAATTAGTAATGGACATATTGAAAATATCAAGGCGGGAATTCGCGCGTATACTGGGTGTTTCAGAAGCCACACTTCGGCGTCTTATGACTGAAGATTCTTGTCCAACAGACGAGTTTATGCATCGTCTCCAAGCTTTATGTGTTATCGGGGCAGCAAAATACAAAAAGCTTTCCGCATCAGAGAAGGAAAAAATCTCTGAAATGGTGGGAGTGACAGGTGGAACTGTTGCGGGAGTAGGAGGAAGTATAGCTGCGATAGGTGCCGCAGGTGCTGTAAGTGGGTTTTCTGCAGCAGGAATCACCTCTGGCCTTGCCGCCATAGGAGGAGGGGCAATGCTTACTGGCATTGGTGTTGTTGCAGCTATTCCGGTCAGTACAGGACTATTAGGCTACGGCTTGGTCAAAGGAATCAAGAAGATATGTGAAGCAAATAAATTGTCTTGTCAAGAAGTTGACGGCAAATGGGAAATAATGAAAAAGGGCAATGAAATCAATCTTAGCAATAATGACAACAAGTGAAAGGAACAGACATGGGTAAAGTATTATGGGAAATCGCAAAAGTCGGTGGTTCTATTATTGGTGTTGCAATATTGTTAGCTCTTGCTGGTGGTGGCAGTGGAGGGTCATATACTCAAACAAAACCGAGAGGATATGGTCCCAGAGCACGGATCTATCGACCAACCGGTCGTTCAAGGGGCTATGGCCCGAGTTCTTATCAGGGGACAAAGAGCTACTGGTAACTTCTAGCCACAATATAGCTTAGCGCTGTGAAAGACTGTATACAAAGCAAGATGAGGAGTCAAAACATGGCACAAGGTCCTTATAACGAGGGTCGGCTGAGTGAAGCATTTTATAACGGGATTGCCAATTCGTAATCCTCGTCATCAACCTTTGCGTTCAGGCCGTTCGTTAACGGTATCTCTTTCATTTTCTATATCCTCTCCTGGTTTCTAACAGCCGGCGGTCCGACTTGAGCCGCGTGTCATGTGTTTTCCTAATATTGTTTTAGAAACCATACTTCTTTTTTCGTAAATTAAACGCTTTTTGTCCGCCCTCCATTATCGTTGTAATAGCATCTCTTATTTCCTTGACATCAATTGAGCCAGTATTTTCAATCTTTCCTTTGTTTCGGTTTGTTTGAGATTCATAGTCGCAATGAATAACAAGTTCTGCATCACCATTTACGACCAAATTGGGATCATGACTGGCAAAAATTATTTGTCGTTTTTGTTTTGCTTGCCAGATACTTTGAATAATCTCTTCAATTACTTTTTTGTCTAAATCGTCCTCTGGCTGATCAATTAGTAATGGCCCCTTTTCTTCTTGCAAGAGAACCTTTAGCAACGCAGTTGCTTGTTGTCCTGCTGAAGCATCTTTAAACGGTATCGGGTCTCTATTTTTTTGATAGTAAAATATTGGTATGTCATTGAGGCTGGTAAAAGCAATTTCAAACCATTTGTCTGGAGAGAGTCTTTCTATTATTACACGTTTCGCATTATCCAACAACTCCCATGAGTTAAGCGGGGGAACTTTTTCTTTATCCAATATATCACCAGCTTCCATTTCAGCAAAAAGCCTAAGCTCTTTTATTAGTTGCGACCATTTTTCGACAGGGCTATCAGACTGTACAATCATGTTTTTTAGATTATCCCAGCGGTCTATAGAGATTCTTGCGCCTGTAAGTGCCTCATTTAATTTATTGAGAGCGTTTTCAATGTCTGCCCCACGTTTCAGTTCAGCCTTGATTTCCTCCCCAGACTTCTCACTCAACTTTCTGCATTGTTCTTCCAATAAATCAGCCTTCTGAGTATGTAAAGAAACCCACTCATTCAATTTGTCCGAAAAGTTATTTTCTGCATTTTCTAAATTTGTGATTTCTTTCTCTAATTCTCCAATTCTGTTTCCAACAGTACTTAATGAGTCCATTAGATCTTTAAGTTGTTGAATTTTACCTTTATGAGCCAAAGTTTTCTGGCTTGCATCTTCGTACCTTTGCAAGAAATCAGCGTACCCTTTTTTATAATTTACTAGCGAATCGTCTAAACTTTCCTTATCTCCAGAAATCTCCTTTTGTAATTCTTCTATTGCCTTTCCAGCCTTCTCAAGCAATTTATCAGCCTCATTGAATATCAAGCCCACTTCTGGTGTAAGTTTTTCTATTCCCTCCGGCAGACTTAGGCCAACAGATATATCTGTATGCAGTTTATCAAAATCCATCAAAACAGCGTTGACTTTGTTCTCATAAGACTCAACAAGTGCCAAATCCTGTTTTCTTTGTGGGTATTCCTCAATAACTTTTTTAGTATCTTCATCAATTGTTGGTAATGATTTTTGAATGGCATCTTTTTGTGCCTCTAATGATTCTTTATGAGCAATCAAATCTCTCAGGCTTCTTTCCTTGTTGCGCCTCTGAATTACTTCTTGATAAAGGTTTCCACATTCTTTGCGAAGAGTGTCTATTTTTTCATCATATTTTATGACTGTTTCCTGTATTGGCTGAATGATAAATCTTTGTAATTCTTCCGTTCTGTCGCCAACTGTTGATAATTGTTTTTGGCTGTAAGACTGGATAGGGAAGTTCTGCCTAATATAATCTTCGGTTATCTTTTGGAGTGGCCCTCCTTGAACCTGAAGATACTTGATGTTGTTATCGAAGTCATTAACGATTATTTGGTATGAACCTTCTATAATCCAATGAATTTTAAGTATAGGTTTTAGATTTATTAAAGTTTCGTTTACAAATTTCTTTCTTTCTTCAGACAAATCTTGATCATGCAAACCGAAACGTAAATATTCAAGAATAGTTGATTTGCCAGTTCCTCGTCCTCCAATTAAGGCATTGTATTGTGGATTAAGTTCAGTATCAATAGGTCCCATGAAAAGACTATTGCTAACTTGGATTTTAGAAATATATCTTGTTGGCAATATCGGTTCATCTTGATAAATACGCGACTCTCTTGCCAAGCAAGCCTGCCTTAGTGCTTCAGCTGTTGGTTGTGCAAATTTGACCCATGTATTTCTCTTACCCAAATCAGCAAAATCTTCGCGTCTTGAATCAGTCGTCTGGAAAATTCCGAGAGATTTATAACCATATTCTCGAACTTTCCCTTCTAAAATATACATCTGATTATGTTCGCCTAAATCATGTTCAATGTATCCACCAACACAAGGCATAGAAACATACTCAGGGTAAAAACCTTGCCTCAATAGAGTGCCGTGACTTCCATCCTTTCCCACATGAGGTAGAATTATAAATTTCCCCTCCAACACGCCGCTTGAATACTCATTAAGGGTTTTCTCGAGAGCCCTAAAATTTTCAAAGTCTAATGGAATAATCTCAGGCCCTGATGGTTGCGCATCCAAATGGACGTTGCCAATATTCAAAGCTTGAAGAAGCATCGCCTGTAAAGTTGTATCTGTATCCGCATCAAGTAAAATTATCGCTTGGCACAGTCGCTGAATATTTATTTCGATACCTGGAAATATTATTGGATTCTGTAAAGATGGATTTGGTACAGGATCGCTGGTCTTGTCCTCTTGTGCAGCCAGTTGAAAGTATTTTACAAAGCAGACGTCATGATGGTCAGTTATCCCTACAGCTTCAATTCCTAACTCTCGACATTTTGCAACAAACCTGCGAGCAACCGCTGATCTTTCGTCATCGGCAACGGGTTTTCCATTTGGCCATTTTGTTATTCCATCACCAACCCATGCGTCATCTCTTGGTGAGTGGATTTGAAAATCCGTTTTATAAAAATGTGCCCCTTTATCCATATTTCCCTCTTAAATCACACATTGGTCAACACCAAACCCGCAATTCCCGTCAATTAAATAAATTTCTGATGACATTTCGTCCATAATTACCCCTGCACACAGGTTGCAGGGCTAATCGTTTTGTGCCTTCGTGCCTAAAAATCCAGTGTTAATTCGTGGCCCTTTTAATTGATTATTGATTCCTTCGGAGGGCAGAGGGCGGAGGACGGACGACGGAAGACAGAGGACCCTGGCCAGTGGCCAGGGCTAAAAATGGATTCTGCAGCAAGTGCGGAATGAGAAGGGGTGATACAAATGGCAGAAATACTTCATAAAATGCGTATAAATGGCCGAAAATAGTTGACAGAAGACGGTAGATTTTGTATAATGCCGCTGTATTTGTGTGAAAACATACAAATACGGACCTGAGACCCCCCGCTGTTTCGCGTTGTGCGAAGCAAAGCGGCGGGGGGATTACGGGATTACAGCAGGGCTTTTAAGCTCGGGTTGGTCGGTTGTTTTTCGGTGAAAGCGATTGGCATCCCGGGGCGGCCCAGCGGAGCTGTAATTGACCGGAATAACGATATAATGTTTATCAGGGAAAGGTGAAAAAATGAGTTCCAAGTCTAGTTCTTCGGCGGATTCGGCCGGTCAATCTCCTCTCAAAGCAGGCGCCCAGATAATAGTCGATACGCTTATTGACTTAGGTGTTGATACGATGTTCGGCTATCCCGGCGGTGTAGTGCTGCCTTTGTTCGACAGGTTGTATGATGCGCCGATAAGGTTCATAATTCCACGGCACGAACAGGGCGGCTGCCATATGGCTGACGGTTATGCGCGGGCCAGTGGCAAAGTTGGGGTTGTGGTGACGACCAGCGGTCCCGGCGCGTGCAATTTGATAACGGGTCTTGCCACAGCGATGATGGATTCTGTGCCGGTGGTTGCTCTGACCGGCCAGGTTCGCACGGAGCTTATCGGGAACGATGCTTTTCAGGAGGCCGACAGTACGGGCATTACTCGTCCCGTTACCAAGTACAACTGCATCGTCAAAGACGTTCAGGATTTGGCGCGGATAATTCGGGAAGCATTTTATATTTCCTCGACGGGTCGGCCGGGTCCGGTGCTGGTTGATATACCTGTTGATGTTTCGGTTGCGCAGTGCAGTACTGATAGCTCGACCAAGATGAAACTGCCCGGCTACAAGATACAGGTCAAAGGCCACAAGAAGCAAATATCCATGGTTGCCAAGGCTATAAACGAGTCGAAGCAGCCGGTGCTTTATGTTGGCGGCGGTGTTATTATCGCGAACGCGAGCGAAGAATTGCGGGCCCTGGCTGAGAAGGCACATTTGCCTGTGACAACGACACTTTTAGGGCTGGGCAGCTACGACCAGAGACGAGCCGAATCGCTGGATATGCTTGGGATGCACGGGTCTGCGTACGCTAATTACGCGGTGCAGGAATGTGATTTGTTGATTGCGGTGGGTGCGCGCTTTGATGACAGGATAACGGGGAAAATCAAGACGTTTGCCCCAAACGCAAAGATAATCCATATTGACATCGACCCATCCAGCATATCGAAGAATGTTCGCGTGGACATTCCGGTTGTGGGCGATGCCAGGATTATCCTGGCTGAGCTGGTTAAGGAAGTTAAGTGCCGCGAGAGAAAGCGGTGGTTTAATGAAATTGCGGCATGGAAGAAGAAATTTCCGTTTCGTTACGACAACAATACTTCGACGGTTAAGCCGCAGTACGTTATCGAGGAGATTTACCGTCAGACTAAGGGTAAAGCGATTATAACCACCGGGGTCGGTCAGAATCAGATGTGGACCGCTCAGTTTTATAAATTCAGCAGGCCCCGACAACTCATAAGCTCCGGCGGGCTGGGTACAATGGGGTTTGGGCTGCCGGCTGCGATAGGTGCTCAGGTAGCCAAGCCGGATGATACTGTTGTCGATATTGACGGCGACCACAGTTTTAATATGACGATGACGGAGCTTCGGACTGCTGTTGAAAACGAGCTGGGGATAAAGGTTTGTATTTTGAATAATGGGTATATGGGAATGGTTCGGCAGTGGCAGGAGCTCTTCTACGGCAAGCGTTATTCAAAGAGCTACCTGTCGAACCCCGATTATGCGACTGTGGCGGAGGCTCTTGGTGCGGTCGGGATTACTGTCGATAAGAAGGCCGATGTTCCCAAGGCGGTCAAGGAGATGCTGGAACAGAAAAGGCCATGCGTTGTTGACTTCAGAGTCGAACGGGAAGAAAATGTTTGGCCGATGGTTGCAGCGGGCAAAAGTCTAAACGAAATGGATGGGCTTGATATATTGGAAAGCATGGCGTAGAAGAATGATTATTGATTAGTGATTCCTTCGACTCCGCTCAGGACAAGTATTGATAATCGAAGAGGAAATACTATACGAGAAGCGAGATAGTTAAATGAAGCATATAATAAGCGCATTGGTTGAGAACAAACCTGGTGTTTTGGCCCACGTTGCGGGGATGTTTGCGGCCCGGGCGTTTAATATTGACTCGCTTGCTGTTGGCCGAACCGAGGACCCGGACTTGAGCCGAATGACTATTGTTGTTGTCGGCGATGACAGGGTTGTCGAGCAGGTACGAAAACAACTGGCCAAGATTGTTCCGGTTGTTAAGGTCCAGGATTTTGCGGGCCAGCCGGTGGTTGCTCGCGATTTGATGCTTATATCTGTTTCGGCGTCGCCGGAGAAGCGGCCCGAGGTGGTTTCACTGATAGAGATGTTCAAGGGAAAAGTTGTGGACATTGGCCCGAAGGCGTTAATGGTTGAAGTGAGCGGTCCTGAGTCGAAGATTGAGGCTTTTATCAATGCGTGCAAGCCGTACGGCATTAAAAGCGTGGCGAGAACAGGCACGATTGCCATGCCGCGACAGGCAAAAACGGAACCGTGAACACTGAAGCATATTTCGTGAATTGCAACGCGAGATATTGAGATTGGCATATCTGTAAATTTCTTGCCTAATGAGCAATTCTTAATATAATGGCAGCCGAGTTGTTTTTGTGGCAAGATTGTTCTTGCGGTCCGGATTGTTAACCCCAGACCCGAAGTGACAGTTGGCGGTAAAGGCAGGGGTAATAGGGCAGTGGGCGTTTTTTTTTGTATGAAGGAGAAATGCTTTGGAAAATCACCGCAAGAGTATGATTAAGAGGCGGCGTAAATGCGGGTTCCGGGCGCGTATGCGCCGTCGTGGAGGTCGCAAATTGTTGCGTAACAAGCGCCTCGTGGGGCGTTCCGTTAATATTGTTTGACAAAGGGTCAGCTGAAAAACCTCGAAAAAGGAGAATAGAAAAGATGGCATTGAAGATTTATTACGAAAAAGATTCGCCGATAGAACCTTTGAAGGGCAAGAAGGTAGCGGTTATTGGTTACGGCAGTCAGGGTCACGCGCATAGTCTAAATTTGCGTGACAGCGGAATAGACGTGGCGGTTGCTGAGCTGGAAGGGACAGAGAATTTTAAGCTTGCGCGGGAGCACGGCTTTACGCCGGTGGACATAAAAACAGCAATGAGTGGTGCGACACTGATTATTGTGACCGTACCGGACGAGATTCAAGCCGAGGTTTACAAGGAGCAGATTGCGCCGAATTTGGTAGCTGGGCAGACGCTTGGTTTTTGTCACGGCTTCAATATTCATTTTAAGTACATTGTTCCGCCCAAGGATATTAATGTTGTGATGATTGCTCCGAAGGGTCCGGGCCACCTGGTTCGCAGCGAGTTTGAAAAAGGCGGCGGGGTGCCGAATCTTATAGCGGTCGAGCAAGATGCAACCGGCGATGCCAAAGAAATTGCTCTTGCCTGGGCAAACGGGATAGGCGGTGCAAGAGCGGGGATTATCGAGACCACATACAGGGAAGAGACTGAAACGGATTTGTTTGGTGAGCAGTGTATTCTGTGCGGCGGTCTTACGGCGCTTATTAAAGCCGGTTTTGAGACGCTGGTGGAGGCGGGGTATCAGCCTGAGATTGCCTACTTTGAGTGTATGCACGAGGTGAAGCTGATAGTCGACCTTATGTACCAGGGTGGGCTCAGCTATATGCGATACAGCATATCGAACACTGCCGAGTATGGCGACTTGACGCGTGGGCCAAGAATAATTACCGAGCAGACCAGGGCGGAAATGAAAAAGATATTGTCGGAGGTCACGTCCGGCGAGTTTGCCAAAGAATGGGTGAATGAATATAGAGGCGGCCTGAAAAAGTTTAAGGAGCTATACGTAAAGGACTATGACTGCCGGTTGGAGAGGGTTGGTAGAGAATTGCGGAAAATGATGAAGTGGATCGATGCGAAAGAAGTGTAAGACGGAGAGTGAGAGATGCCAAATCACAGTTTCAAGTTTAGAGCTTATTCGGCTTTGGGTTTTTCTCTATGGTTGTGCAGTCTGAGTTTTTTGTTTTTGGTCACTTTTGCTTTGGGTGGCTGCGCAATTGTGAACTATTTTAAGCCTGAAAAGCCTCCATATGATGCGGAGCTGTACGAAAGCTACGACCTGACAAGGCTGAAGGTCAGCAGGGCTGGTGAAGTGATGACTTTGATTCGCGAACCGGAATATGAATTGCTTAGCCAGAGCACAAGCGTTATTGCTTCCTTTGGTCAGAAGAAAAAAGGCTACAAGGGCTGGTTTAATATGGTTGCTTTCGATGAGAACAAGTTAACAGCAAAAAGAAAGTACTTTTTTTGGGTTGATGAGAAAGCGAAAACTGTGCCATTTAGGTCCAAGCGACGGCTTAGATTTGAGAGCAAGATGGTGGTAGAAAGGGAAGTGCTTGACGAGCCCTATGTGAACCAGAATGCAAGGCAGACCGCCATATTACGGCAGGTGCTGGCGAATTTCCGCAAGGACGTTGATGAAGTCAAGGCGGATAATAAGAAGCTTGAGAACTTCGGGATGCTTATAAATTGGATGATGGAGACAATTCTGCGAGACCTGGATGAGTCACCTGTGCTGGCATCAAATCTGAGCAGTACCGAAGGTGTCCGTTTCGACCATATGACCTTTGGGAAAGGCCAAGTTTGGATGAACGTGGCTGATGATATAGTGGATGTCAAAGTCAAGGTAGGGTTTTTTAGGGATAGATTGGGAGATCCATTTTCTTTAGATTTAGATTAGGTAAGAAGCGATAAAAGAGTGGGTCTGTAAGCCGAGTTCTGTATCCCCGCACCAAAAGTTCATCTGTGTTTTTTCAGCATAGTTGAATTATCAATTGCTCGCTTATTAAATCTATCGGCCTAATAAACTTTTGGTGCGAGGTGGCGGCCATTTATCTCGACCAACTGTTACCAGTTGGCTCTCGCGACCTACCCGCTGTTATTGCTCGGGCCAAGCAACAGCTTACTTGGTCTTGCAGGCGGTGGGGTTTGCCGTGCCAGGGCCGTCACCGGTCCTGCGGTGCGCTCTTACCGCACCATTTCACCATTGCCTGTACCACATTCGCGGTCATCGGCTGTGTATTTTCTGTGGCACTTTCCCGCGGGTTTCCCCGGGTGGCCGTTAGCCACCACCGTGCCCTGTCCTGCTCGGACTTTCCTCCCCCCGCTGCTTCGCTTTTGCGAAGCAAAACGGCGGGGGCGACCGCCCGACCCACTCTTTTCAATTGATTATCGATTAACGATTAACGATTAACGATTAACGATTATTAGCGTTGCTATAAACTACCAGTTATTATACCAAAAGTTCGTTTTATTTTCCACACACTATTTCGATGTGCTTTTTGAAGTTGTCATCATCGGTATCAGGGAAATCGTTTCTGAAATGAACGCCTCGGCTTTCCTGGCGTGCTTGGGCGGTGCGGGCCATAAGCTGACAAATAGTGAGCATATTTTGACATTCCCAGCCCTGCGGTGAATCGAATACCTTATCCATAACATAGCGCTGCCAAAATGTGATAATTTCCTGTGTTTCAATGAGCTGCTGAGTCCTTCGTGTGATGCCGACATTTCGCCACATTAGAGCCCGGAGTGAATTTCTGACGTCAGTGGTGTCCAGTCGTGTGCGGTCTGAATGCGGGATTTGATATTTTATTAGAGGGTGCTTGCGTAGAGAGGCGCCGGTTTTTGCATCTTGCGCGGCAGACTGGCCTGCCATTTTGCCGAATACCAAGCCTTCGAGGAGGGAGTTGCTGCCGAGTCTGTTCGCGCCATGCAGGCCTGTTGAAGCGACCTCGCCGCAGGCATAAAGATTCTCAATGCTTGTCTTGGCCGAAACATCGGTTTTTAGGCCGCCAATCATATAATGTGCGCTCGGCCGGACGGGGATCAGGTCTTTGCTCACATCTATGTTGAAACTCTCGCATAATTCGTTAATCATGGGGAATCTCTTTGCGAAATGTTCTTTGCCGAATTGCCGAGCGTCCAGATAAACGTGAGTTGATTTAGTTTTTAGCATTTGAGCAAGTATGGCCCGGCTGACAATGTCACGGGGTGCAAGTTCGGCGGATTCGTGATAGTCCTGCATAAAACGACAGCCGTTTTTGTCTAAGAGAATGGCGCCTTCTCCACGGAGTGTCTCGGTAATCAAGGTTCTGGAGGCGCCTGCAACGTAAAGTGTTGTTGGATGAAACTGCATAAATTCCAAATCCTGCAATACCGCTCCTGCGCGATATGCCATAGCAAGTCCATCGCCTGTTGCAACTTCGGGGTTGGTGGTCTCGCGATAAAGTTGGCCTGCGCCTCCGGTTGCCAGGATTGTATTTGCTGCCCAGATTATCTGTGTGCCTCGGTCATCATGGCCGACTATTCCGATGCATTTGTTGTCATCATCAGTGAGTAAGTCGATAACGTAAAAGCTTTCTATTATTTTTATTTTCGGCTCTTGTCTGACTTTTCTTATGAGCACTTTTGCAATTACCTGGCCAGTTTCATCGCCGTGGGCGTGAGCAACACGGGGGTGAGTGTGGCCGGCTTCGAGTGTAGTAGCGATGTGGCCGTCAACAATGTCAAATTCGGTGCCCCACTGAAGCAGTTGCTGAATCCGTTCCGGTCCCTGGCGGATGACTAAGTCGACAATTTTTTCATCGGTTAGACCGCAGCCTGTGTTAAGCGTATCGGCTATGTGTGATTCGAATGTGTCTGTTTTGTTAAGGACTGAAGCAATGCCACCCTGCGCATTCCAGGTGTTGCTGTTCTCCAAAGTATCCTTGCAAACAATGATGACGTTGCGATGCTCGGCTGCTTCGATAGCGGCTCGAAGGCCCGCGATTCCGGCACCGATTACGAGGCAATCGGTAAAGAGCTGGTGCGTTGAGATAGAGTCGATATTCACCAAATAGCGTCTAAATTCCGGCTGAGCAGCCATATTTTCAGTCCTTAGTTCATAGCGCATATCCTGTGGTTCGATTCACACTCTTATGATACCTGAACTTGCGATTTTTGGAAACCAGCAATTTGTGAATTTGCCAGGAGTGTTTCAAGCGGACTCACATTGTTTGTCATCACTGGGCCAGACTTGCCCAGTCGCAGTCGGCCAGAGAGTCGATGATGAATTCTCCCAAATCCTGCTCTCGAATATCAACGGTTTCATCGAAGGGTATAACTGAGAGGATATTGGCGCCAGTGCATTGGGTTATCAGCTGCCCAGCAGTGTTTTCGACGATTGTTGCTTCAATGGCGTTGTAGCCATTGATTATCACGCCGGCAATTTTAAGCTCGGCAGCGCGAACGCAGTCGATTGTCATAAGTGTGTGATTTATCATTCCCGGATTTGAGCGAGCGATTATCACAACAGGCAGGTCGAATTCGACCGCTAAATCCAGCAGGTCGAATTGTGTTGTTAGAGGAGCGCGTACGCCATCGAGGCCTTCGACAATAACCAGGTCACTGTTTTCGCATATTTTGTTGTAGGCGGCAGCGATTTTGTTGAAATCTATTGGAGTTCGTTCGCGAGCGGCGCTTACGATGGGTGCGGCGGGGGTGACGAAGCCGACTGGGGTTATCGCAGAAAGCGGCAAATCGCTGTTTGCGCAAGTAGCCAAGAACTCGGTATCATAGCTGACCAGGCCCTCCCATGTTTGATGGCAGCCAGTTGCAATTGGTTTGAATACGCCGACTTTTAGGTCTTTGTCGGTGAGAATTTTGGCGATGGCGCCAGCAATTAGAGTTTTGCCAGTTCCTGTATCAGTGCCGGTTATGAAAAGGCCGGGCTTTTTGGGCAAGTTCAGGTTAATGGGCATTTAGTCACTTTCCTAAGCTCATTCTGCAATATTCACAGTAGTATTATTTCAGCTTATTGCTCAAAGTCAATTTATCCTTCAAACTGTTGAATCAAAGGGCCGAAAAATTGATTTGCAAAACCGCGGTTAACAAGTGATTATTAGAGCTATGGACGGGCGGGAAACAGAAGATAAATTTGCGAGGGTTCGTGAGCGGATGCTCAAGTGGGACCTTATGGGTCGGGATATAACGGACCCTGACGTGCTGAGGGTAATGAGCGAGATTCGGCGTGAAGAATTTGTGCCGGAGTCGCATCAGTCGCAGGCCTACGATGACGGCCCGCTGCCAATCGGGATGGGCCAGACTATTTCTCAGCCATATATTGTGGCGCTGATGACTCAAGAATTGCGACTAAATGCTGATTGTGAGGTTTTGGAGATAGGTACGGGGAGCGGTTATCAAACTGCTATTCTGAGCAAGCTGGCAAAAAAAGTTTACACGATGGAAAGATTCTCGGAGCTTTCGGAATCGGCGCAAGCGGTTTTAGACCAATTGGGTGTTGGGAATATTGAATTTTATGTTGGTGACGGCAGTTGCGGCTGGCCGGAGGAAAAAAGCTTTGACAGGATTATGGTTACGGCAGCGGTGCCGAAGATGCCGGAGGCCTTGTTCAAACAACTGGCCGAAGGCGGCTTGATAGTGGGGCCCGTTGGTTATGCAGGGGTGCAGGAGTTAATGGTTTGCGAGAAGCGGCACGGCAAAATCATTGATAAAGTAATTTGCGATTGTCGGTTTGTTAAGCTGCTCGGTAAGTATGGGTTTGAGGAGTAGGAACGGATTCCCGGCCCTGTTGGGATGACATATGGAAGCTGGGACGATAAAAGAAAGCAGGAAAGCACAAACATCGCTTGATATATCGATGCCGGTGCAGTTTTTGAAGGGGGTTGGGCCGGCAAGGGCCGAGGTCTTTGCGCAGCTGGGGGTGCAGACTGTGGGGGATTTGTTAGAGTACTTTCCGCGGGACTGGGTTTTTGCGCCGGCAGCGATGAAGATAAACGAAATACGGCCAAACGACAATGTCACCATAATAGGGCTGGTTGAATCGACGGACTTTCAAAGCTACCGAAGGTCTCCGATTTTTGAGGCGGTGATTGCTGATAACACGGGAGTGTGCAGGATTATCTGGTTTCACGGGGGGTTTCTGCGTAATCAATTAAAGCCTGGTCAGGTGATAATGGCTTCGGGACAAGTCAGCTTATATAAGCACCAGTTGCAGATGACCAATCCGAAGTTTTTGGTGCTCGATGAGAGACACCCGGGGCCAGCTGAGTATTTTAGCGGTGGGGTATATCCTGCCTGCAGCAAGCTCTCGAGCGCGCAAATCAAGAGAATAATCCGGCCTGTGCTCGATAATTTGGATGAGCTTGTGCCAGAGTTTTATGAGAACGCGTTTCTCAAGCAGGCAAAGCTGGTCAGGAGGAAAGATGCATTTGAGTGGATACATTTGCCGCCGGACGAGGAGAAACTGGCTCAAGCAAAACGGCGGCTAAAGTATGATGAGCTCTTCCTTATGCAATTGGGGCTTGCGCTTCGGCGGCATAGAGTTAAGCATTTTTCATCGGCGACTCGATGCAGCTGTAACGGCGAGATTGACAGCAGAATTAGAAAGCGTTTTCCATTTTTGCTGACAGAGGACCAAAACAACGCGATAGTGGAAATCGTTGCGGACATGAGCAGGCCCGAGCCGATGAATCGGCTGTTACAGGGTGACGTTGGGTCGGGCAAGACGGCTGTGGCGCTTTATGCGGCTTTGCTGGCGGTTGCCAACAAGAGACAAGTGGCGGTTATGGCACCTACGGAGATTTTAGCGGAGCAGCACTTTATAAGCATCGAAAGATATTTGAAGAACAGCAAGGTCAGGAGAGTTTTGGTAATAGGGGGATTGACCGGCAAGAAAAGAAAGGAGCTTTTGAAGCAGATACGAGAGGGGGCGATTGATATTGTTGTTGGGACTGTCGCGCTGTTGCAAAAAGATGTAAGATTCGACAAGCTTGGGCTGGTAATAATCGATGAGCAGCATAAATTTGGTGTTCATCAGCGAGCACAACTGCGAAAGGAAGCTGCACCGCACTGTCTTGTTATGACGGCCACACCAATCCCGAGGACACTGGCGATGACAGCGTTCGGCGATCTGGATGTTTCCATTATCAAACATTCTCCACCTGGCAGAGGGGCTGTGATTACGCGTTGGGTCGATAGGCGAAATCGGCAAAAGGCATACGAGTTTATACGCGAGCGGCTAAAAGTAAAGAAGCAGGCTTATTTTGTCTATCCGCGGATTACGGGCACTGAGCGGGACAGCGATGTCAAGGCTGCTACTGATGAATGGAAACATCTTGCGAAGAAAATTTTTCCGGAATTTACAGTTAAACTACTCCACGGACGGATGCGGTCGGCGAGAAAGCAGCAGACTATGTCGGAATTTCGCAGAGGCAAGGTCGATGTATTGGTCTCCACTGTGGTGATAGAAGTGGGGGTGGATGTGCCTAACGCGACGATAATGGTCATTGAAGGTGCGGACAGATTTGGTCTGGCCCAATTGCATCAGTTGAGGGGGCGCATCGGGAGGGGAGAGGCAAAATCGTATTGTCTTTTGTTTGCGGAAACTCAAAGCGAAGCAGCGAAGAACAGACTCGAAATAATGACCAGGAGCAATGACGGTTTTGAGATAGCGGAGTATGATTTGCGATTGCGTGGGCCGGGGGAGTTGTTCAGTGCGCGCCAACACGGATTGCCGGATTTGAAAATCGCAAATATTGTGGATGATTATGAGCTGCTGGTTATGGCAAGGAGGAACGCATTTGAGTTGACCTCCCAAGATGCCATGTTAGGACGACCTGAGCATAAGAATATTCGTCAGGCGCTGTTTGCCAAATTTGGTGATTCACTTGGATTGGCAGATGTGGGCTAAAAAAAAGATTGATAATTGATTATTGATGATTGATAATTGGTGAAAGGGACACAGGGACTACACGCTAAACATTTATGCAGATTGTTTACAAAAACAAGCGGTTGGAGAAGGCTTTAATCGGCGTTAATGCTTTGACAGCGGCGGTGGTGGCGGCGTCTTTTGTTATGCTCTTCGGCTTTGATAAGCCATTGCTGTCGGCGGCGATTCTATATAGCGTACAGGTTGTTTTGCTTTGTGTTTTTATTGCGGAGAAGATAGCACGGCTGTTTAACGCGGTTTCAATGAGGGAATTCTGGCGTGGCAGCTGGTTTGAAGTGCCGCTTTTGTTTGCACTCGGCATAACGGTGTTTGGTGCGGGTCGCTGGTTTGGCAAGGGGACGCCTGCGGAAATTCGGCATTTTGCGGTGGGCATTTATCTCGTTCTGCAAGTAGTCGCCAAGGTTTGCAGAACCACAGTAAATTTGGCAGCGTCGGGCAGGAATCCCACGAGGACATTAATTACGAGTTTTCTGGTTTTGATATTTTCGGGAGCTGGCTTGCTGATGCTGCCGAGGGCTTCCGCTGCCGGTAGTGAGAACCTAAGCGTTGTTGATGCTTTGTTCACGGCAACCAGCGCCACTTGTGTTACCGGTCTTATCGTAAAGGATACCGGCAAAGACTTTAGTTTGATGGGTCAGTTGATAATCCTGACGTTGATTCAGCTTGGCGGTTTGGGGATAGTAGTGTTCGGTGCGGTATTTGCGTTATTGCTCGGACAAGCATTGAGTTTGCGTGAACGGGTGGCAATGCAGGATTTATTAAGTGCGCGCACGCTCGGCCGCATTAGTCGTATCATAGCTTTTATTTTTGTTGGGACGTTGCTTATCGAGGCGGTCGGCGCTGCTACTATGTTCGGGATGTGGGATGATGTGTCGGGCCGAGCTGGTAATTTACAGCAGCAGTGGTTTTGCAGCATTTTTCATTCGATCAGCGCTTTTTGTAATGCCGGCTTTAGTTTGTTCAACAATAGTATGATTAGCTACAATGGGTGTTGGCAGGTGTATTTGGTGATGGCCCCTCTGATAATTTTGGGGGGACTCGGCTTTGGGGTCCATTACGATTTGTTTAGTATTGCAACCGACAAGGTAAGGCGATTCTTAAAGGTGCGATTCAACAAAGGCTATCGATTTTCGAAGGAAGCGCCGAAGCGAATGCAGTTGCAGACCAAGATTGTCCTTGGCGTGAGTGCCTGCCTTATAGTTTTGGGGACACTGGCCATTCTTTTGTTTGAGCGCTACGCAAGCGGGAATAACCCCGGTGGAAATCCAGGGCTGCTTGGTGCATTGTTTCAATCGATTACAGCGAGGACAGCCGGGTTTAATACTGTCGATGTCTCGGAGCTGTCGGCTTCGAGTAGGTTTATTTTGATTTTGCTTATGTTTATCGGGGGTTCGCCGGGCTCTACTGCGGGTGGAATCAAGACGGTGACGTTAGCTGTGGTAATAATGACGGCGGTTGCTGCGCTTCGAAAGCGTCAGGAAGTTGAAATGTTCAGGCGGTCAGTTCGGATAGTTGTTGTCGGCAGGGCAATAACGGTCACGCTGCTTTTTGTGGCGGTTTTATTTGGCGCCACATTGGCTCTGAGCATTACCGAGAACGCAAACGGCTTTACGATGTCGGAGATTATGTTCGAGGCGGGTTCTGCCTTGGGTACCGTGGGTTTGACGACCGGCATAACACCTTTTTTGACAACCGCTGGGAAATTGATTATCATTGCGGCGATATTTATTGGCAGATTGGGGCCGTTGACACTGCTGGCGGCGCTGACGTTTAATCTGAAGCCGGTTAAATACAATTACCCTGATGAGGCGATAATTGTCGGCTAAAAGAGAAATTAGCCACAAAGACACGAAGTCACGAAATTAAAAAGCAAATATATTGTAAATTTAGTGTCTCGGTTGTAAGAAGACAGGAGCTAATACCATGAAGCGGTTTGCTATAATAGGGTTGGGGCGGTTCGGAAAGAAGCTGGCTATTGCTTTGGCGATGAGCGGAGCGGAGGTCATTGCAATTGACAAAGACAGAAATGAGATAGAGCTGATTCGCGACCAGGTCAGTCACGCCGTCAGACTTGACAGCACCGATGAAGAGGCATTGAAGGCACAGGGGATCGATAAGGTCGATGTCGCTATCATCGGCATAGGCCAAGGTACGGGGCGGGGTTTTGAGTCGGCGATTCTGACGGTGGTGAATCTGAAACAGATGGGGGTAAAGCAGATATATGCGAGGGCGGAGGATTTGATTGCAGGTGAGGTCTTTTCGAAGGTGGGCGCTACCGATGTGATTTACCCTGAAATCGAATCGGCCCAAAGATGGGCGTATAAGCTTATCGCGCCGCAGATTGGGGAGAAGATAGATTTTGCGCCGGGCTATAGCCTGGCCCGCGTGAAAGCACCGGCCAGTTTCGACGGTAAGACGGTTATGGATTTGCAACTTCGGCAAAAGTACAATGTGAACCTGGTTGCAATCAAGCGGGACGAGCACAGCAAGGCCAAGAAGAGCGAAAAAGGCGGCATCATCAATGTCCCTATGCCCAATACTGTCATCTATAAGGACGATATTCTGATGGTGGCCGGCTCGGACGCCGACTTGGTCAAACTGCCGCAAGAATAAATGGGAACTGAGGGCATTTTCGCCAATTTGCCAACACTTCAAACCAAACGGCTTATTCTTCGCAAAATGACTTTGGACAACGCTGAAGATGTATTCAAATATTCAAGTGATCCGGAGGTTTTCAGGTTTGTTGGCGGCAAAGTACATGAGACCATAAAAGACAGTGAGGAATTTCTGAAGGAAATCTCTGAAAAACACGAACGTCAGGAGACCATTGTTTGGGGGGTCGTTTACAAAGAACGCTGCAAGCTAATTGGCGACTGTGGGTTTATTAAGTGGGATGCTTCGCAGGCAAGGGCTGAACTTGATTATTTGTTGTCGAGAGAATATTGGAACCGGGGTTTGATGACGGAGGCTGTCAAGGAAGTTATACGCTTCGGTTTCGAAAAGATGCAACTCAATCGAATTCAAGGCATTTGTGAGATAGCTAATATCGCATCTGCCTGCGTTATGGAAAAAGCCGGTATGCAATTTGAGGGAGTACTACGCAATTATATTCAACATGATGGCAGGCCGTTGGATATGAAGATGTATTCGATCGTCAGGAAAGAATGGAGCGCGAAGTGAAGCAATGCCTATACCTTTTGTCCGTTTCTCTCTCGAGTTGAGGAAAGGGTGAGTGTTGAACGATTACTATAACCACCGCGCGAGCGAGTACGAAGAGATTTATCGCCGTAAGGGGCCCGTTCGACAGAAAGAGCTGAAGGAAATCGCTACCGCCATGAAAAATGTTCTGGCAGGTCGCCGCGTGCTCGAAATCGCGTGTGGAACGGGTTACTGGACAAAAATGGCAACTACCGTGGCTGAAAACATTCTGGCGATCGATATTTCAAATAAAATGCTGGGTATTGCAAAGGCCAAAAAGCTGCCTACTGAAAAGGTCAGGTTTGTTACCGCTGACGCTTAGTCACTGGATGCTATTCAAGAAACATTCGATGGAGGGCTCGCGAATTTCTGGCTGTCGCACGTTCCTAAATCACGATTGAATGGCTTCATGTGTGGTTTTCACCGCAAGTTGACCACCAGTGCTATCATCTTTATGGCTGACAATGTGTACGTTCCTGGGCTTGGTGGGGAGCTGATTACAAAGCCAAGATGTGGGGATACGTTTAAGAGACGGGGACTTTCAGATGGTTCACAATATGAGGTGCTCAAGAATTATTATAGCGCAGACCAACTCCATGAGATCTTTCAGCCATTCTCCTCCGAGCTAAAGATTAGAATGGGCGAGTGTTTTTGGTGGGTTAGTTATCTGGCGGCTTAAGTTGCAGGGGGAATTTATCGCTCAGGCTTTTCGGTATTTTCTGAGCATATCGAGGAGGTTTTGCATATCGTCGGGTAAGGGGGTTTGGAACTTTAGCATTTCGTTGGTTGTTGGGTGTTTGAATTCGAGGGTTGAGGCGTGGAGTGCGCAGCGGGTTATGACCGGGTCCTGAGCGGCAGGTTCTGTGTCTTGTAATTGCCAGGGGTAGACGAGTTTTCCGCCGTACATCTCGTCGCCCACAATCGGATGTTTTATATATGAGAGGTGGACTCGTATCTGGTGGGTTCGGCCGGTTTTGGGGGTCAGCCCAAGCAAAGAAAAGCCGCGAAAACTCTCAAGCACTTCGTAAAAGGTGATAGCTTCTTTGCCGATTTCCGGCCTGATTGCGTATTTCTCCCTTATTCTTGGGTGGACACCAAGTGGTGCACTTATGCGGTCGGCTGTTAGCTCCGGGGTGCCGTGGACTACAGCCAGGTAGCTTTTTTTTATCTGGCGGCGTTCGAATTGTTTGGCGACTTTCCACTGGGCTGTGTCGTTTTTTGCGACTACCATTACACCGGTGGTGTCTCGGTCGAGGCGATGAATAATGCCAGGCCGGAATTCACCGGTGCCGCTTGATAGTTTGTCCGAATAGAAGACAAGGGCATTTACCAAGGTTCCGTGTGTGTTGCCGCGTGCGGGGTGGACAATCATATCCGCTTGCTTGTTGAGGACGATTAAATCCTGGTCTTCATAGATTATGTCGAGGGGGATGTCTTCGGGCAGGATATCTTTGCTGGGCGGTTCCGGTAGAGTAAGCTCGATTTTGTCACCCGGGCTTAGTTTAAAGCTGGGCTTTATCGCCTTGCCGTTTACTTTGACGGAGCCGGCCTTGATTGCTTCCTGGATGAATCGGCGGCTGAGGTTGCTGAACCGGCCGTGGAGGTATTTGTCGATGCGGCGTTCTTTAATTGAGCATCCCACGTTAAGCGTCAGTGGTTCGTGATTCGTGATTTGTGGTTTGTCGTTCGCGTCACTTTTCACGATTCACTGTCCACATGTTATTGGCTGGGCAGATTGATGCCGGAAAGATTTGTGTCGGTTGCTTTTGGTTTTGTCCGCGGCAGCTTGACCTCAACCGGTTTTATTTCTATCTTCGGGATTTCCTTCGGCATTTCGGGTATAAGATTAACATCAACGGGACTTAGTTCAATCTCGGGTCTCATAGACGTGGGTAACATTGGTTTTGGCGAAGGCTTCAGGATGAGTTTTTCCTGGTAGCCGGCCATTGTGTCAAGTCGCAGCTGTGCCTGTACTGCGGCGACGGTGCATTCGAAGTCGGGGTTGGCGACGATGTCACGATATATTTGTCTTGCCTGGCTGAAGTTGGCAAGCTCTTCTTCGCACAGGCCCAGGCCGAATTTAGCCATTGCCATCAGTGACGGATAAATCGTGCCCTGTGTTCCGGCACGCATTAGCCGAGGTATCGCCTCGTTGTAACTTTCCTTTGCGAGGTTAATCTGTGTTGTCAGGAGCCGACTGTCTATGGTTCCCTGACGATAGTGCAATTCTGTGCGGAGGGCTTGAGCTCTTTTGATGAGCGCGAGGGCGGCAACAGTATTGTTCTTTGTATTTTGGGCAAAGGTCCTGAGTCCGTCGGCAGGTCGGAGAAGTATGTATGAAAAATCTACTCCCTGAGCGTGGGCCCTGAGGATGTCCATTTTGTTGCGCGATATTTGCGTGAGATATCCCGTAAACTCGAGTTGTTTTTTAACTGCAACCACATTCCGATTATATACTCGCCATATGTAAAGGCCTGCGACCACGACGATAAGGACTGATACGTATATAATCGTTGTGAGATTTTCCTTCGCCCACTGGGGGAAGTTCATAAGCCATTCAGCCAATTCGTTGGTTTTTAGCTCGTGGCGATGTTTTGCCTTCATTCGTATCTCCGTCAAAATATCGTACAACCTGACACGTAGGAACTGTGGCCATTGTAACAAAATTTGTTTTGTCTTGCAATGTATCAATCTGGCGATTATGATTTTCGGGACTCTAACGGCGAAATACAGCGATTATGGTTTTTGGCTAATGATGAGTGAGAGATAACAAATGCTCGAAAAAGGGGCGAAAAAGAAAGGACAAGAGGCAAAAGTGAAACGACAGTGCTTTTCAATTTCTATTTTTTGGTTTTTTCTCGTTTTGTGCGGCTCTTTTTGCCAGGCTGGTGAAGGGCTTGATAGGAGCAGATACATCGGCCTTGATGAGATTCGGCCTGGGATGAAGGGATACTGCCTGACGGGATATGAAGGTACCAAGATAGAGAGATTCGATCTGGAGGTTTTGAGTGTAGTTCGCAAATTGGGGCCGTCTCTGCGTCCCAGGCCAAGCATCAGAGATGCGATTTTAGTTCTGGGCACAGATGAGCGTTTTATCCATACCGGCCCGGTAGGAGGGTGCAGTGGCTCACCGGTTTATATAGATAACCGGTTGGCAGGAGCGTTAGCTTTCGCGTGGGATTTCAGTAAGGACCCGCTTTATGGTGTGACCCCTATTGCGGAGATGCTGAAAGTGGGGCAGGCAGGTGGGGGGTCTGCGGCCTGGCAGCCGGGGTTTGCATTTGATTATTCGGCACCGATTGATTTTGCAGCGATTTATAAGCAAATTACAAGTCCACGTACTTTAAGGGACTACAACCTTACGGGTTATAAGGCTTTGCCTTGTCCGTTGATTACTTCTGGTTTGCCATCTGAGGTTTGTGAGCGGTTTGGGGCGTCAGTCGAACCCCTGGGGCTTATGATGATTCCCGGTATTGGCGCCGGCGTAAACTCAGAGCGAGCTGGAGAGGTGCAATTGGTTCCGGGGGCGTGTCTTTGTGTGCCACTTGTCAGCGGGGACATAACGGCGGAGGTGGTTGGGACGGTAACCGAAGTTGTGGGCGATAAAGTTTACGCCTTTGGGCACCGGTACCTCGGTTATGGTCCGGTAGATTTGCCGATGGCCACGGGGCAGGTGCATACTGTGGTCTCAAGTGTGTATCACTCATTTAAGTTTGCCAGCGCGGTTAAAATAGTCGGCGCCTTGCGAATAGATGAATCGGCGGCGGTGTGCGGACTGATTGGTGCAAAGGCGAGGATGATACCGCTGAGGATAGAAGTGGAGCGTTACAACGATACCGAAAAGAAAGTCTACAATTGTCGGCTGGCGAGCAACCGGTTGCTTACTCCAATGATGCTTCGCTTGTCGGTAGCCGGGGCGGCGGTTATGCTTGGCTGGCTGCCGCCAGACCATATGATTGAGTATAAAGTGGCCGTCGGCGTAGAGGGCGCCGCACCGATTGAGTTTGAAAATGTCTCCACGAGTCTGGGTTTGAATGAGATGCTGGCAGAGTGTGTCGGCTCTGTGGCTATACTTATGAATAACCCGTACAAGAAGGTTAACATAGAATCGGTCGAAGTCAAAGTTCGCATCGTGCCGAAAAGTCCTGTCTCGCGTTTATGGTCGGTCGATTTGTCTGATTCAAGACTGAAGGCGGGAGAAGAAGTCAAGATTGGGGTGGTTTTGGAATCTTACCTTGCAGAGAAGAAAAGATACCAAGGCAGCTTGAAAATTCCGGAGGACTTGGCGCCCGGCAAATATGATTTGATTGTCTGTGGTGTGTACGATTACGAGAGGTTTCTAAGGAAAACCACACCGCACAAATTCATTCCTCAGAATCTGTCGAGCTTGATTGAGGTTATTAACGATATTCTGGCAGTCAAGCGAGACAGGTTATATTGTCTGTTGGTTTTGCCGCCCGGTGGTGTTACTTTGGCGGAGGTGGAGCTTCCTGATTTGCCTGCAACAAAGGCATTGATATTAAAGAACGCGAAAAGGACATTGAAAACCCAGCCTTACTATCACTGGGAGGAAAGGAGTTTTCACACAGGTACGGTTATTATAGATAAGAAGGTTATGCAAATAACAGTAGAAAAGTGATGGGAGCGAAAAATGAGAATCGAGACGCGAGAAATTGTAACTAAGAATCCGGCAATTTTGCGTGCGCCTTTCGGGGGTCAGCATCGGGTGTCTATTCATTTTGCGCCATGGTCCTGGTTTCTTTGCTTTCTGGTTTTAGCGTGTTTGTCAGGCTCTGTTTGCTGGGCGGTTACGAGTGAGATTATGCGTCACAGTACGGGTACGGATTTGTTGAAGGGCGAAACCGAAGATGTGGTAATCGGCTCGCAAGGGACACTTCAGCTCGGCCGGGCCTGGGAGGTGCTGGCGGAGGAGTTTGAAGATGTGTGGTCGATAAACAGCATTATTATAAGCGGCGGGACGGTTTTTTTCGGGACAAGCCCAAACGGAGGTATTTTCAAATATAGCCTTGGCGAGCTGACACAAATTTATCCGGTGGAGCCGGAGTCTGAGAGTGCTGGTCAAGAAGAGGAGCAAAGCGATGCAAACGAGCCTGGTGATGCAAACGATGCAAATGAGCCTAGTGACGCGAATGTGGTGGAAGCGGAGCAGTATCTATCGAATGAGCATATTTTCGCGATGGGGACTGATGTGGCAGGAAGGCTTTTGGCCGGTATAAGCGGTGACAAATGCAAGCTGCTACGGTTCGAGGCGGACAAGGTAGAAACGGTTTTTGAGCCGAACGATGCGAAATATATATTCGCGATGGCTACTGACGATAAGGGTAATGTTTACTTAGGTACAGGGCCGGAAGGCAAGGTTTATCGGTTTGACCCATTTGACCCCGCTGCGTCGGGGATTGTATACGATACTCGTGACAAGAACATACTTTCACTGGCGGTTGGAGACGATGGTTTTGTTTATGCGGGCAGCGACAGCCGAGGATTGATATATAAGATAAACCCAAATACAAAAACGGCATCGGTTCTGTACGACAGCGAGCAGCCTGAAATCACAGCATTGTTGTTTAGTCCAGGCGGCGAACTGTATGCTGCGGGGACATCGGCCAAGATTGTCCAAGCTCAAACTAAGTTTGCTTCCGAATTGCCTGCGGCAGGTCGGCCTGAGACGTCGGAGCCGGGCAAAGGCACCTCGGAGAGCAGAGGTGGGCGTAAACTGAATATTGCGCATACAGGGCCCGATGGCAAAGCACCCAAAGGAAAGGCCCCAACCCGTAAGCTGCCCAAGCCGGGCAAAGCAAGTTATATATATAAAATAACCAGAGACGGGTACGTTACTGATATATTCAGCGAGACTGCGATTTTCTTCTGTCTGGTGGCGCAAGAGGGAGAGTTACTTGTTGGGACCGGAAACAGCGGCCAGCTTTTTACTATCGAACCGGCCTCGGAGCAAGAGACTATCATCTACGAGGACGAGCAGGCGTCGCAGATAACGGCCGTAGCTGTCAATGGTGGTGATATGTACCTTGGGACGGCGAATCCGGCGAAGTTAATAAAGTTGAGCAAATCTTTTGCGTCTGAGGGGACTTACAGCTCTGACTTGATTGATGCTGGTCAGCCGGCGAAGTGGGGCAAGCTGCAAATCGATGCAGATATTCCTGAAGGCTGCAAGGTTCTGGTGGCTTCGCACAGCGGAAACGTTAAGGACGCAAACGACCCGACTTTTTCGAAGTGGACCGAGCCCGTCGAAATCACGGAGCCGGTACAGCTGCGGTGCCCGCTCGGCAGATTCTGCCAGTACAAACTCGTGCTTGAGAGTAAGGACGGTGCCAAGAGTCCTCTGGTGCGGGAGATTGCTGTTGCCAGTACGGTACCAAATCTTGCTCCGAAGGTTGAATCCATTATTGTTAGTAGAGTCATGGCAGCCAGCAAGACAGGGGTGTTTAAGATCAGCTACAAGGCCAAGGACGACAACGGTGACAGACTTATTTACAAGATGGACTTCAGACGGATTGGGAGGACAAACTGGATTAAGCTTGAAGACGAAATCGAGGCTGATAGTTTCGAATGGGACGGCAGGACCGTAGAAGACGGGCGGTACGAGGTCCGAGTGACCGCGAGCGATGAGAGGAGCAATATGACGACAACTAAATTGACGGGCGCGAGAATAAGTGAACCGATAGTGGTTGATAACACTGGGCCGGCTATCAAAGAACACTCTTTGGATAAAGACGGAAGCACTGTCACGCTGAAGCTACGAGTAGTGGATGTATTGAGTGCGATTGATGAGTTGCATTATACGGTTGACAGCAATGCCGAGTGGATGGGTGGTGTGCCGACCGATTTGGTATATGATACTACGAGGGAGGATTTTGCTATAGTGATAGAGGATTTGAAGGCGGGGGAACATATAATTGCAGTTAGAGTTGCCGATGCGGTTGGCAATACTACATATAAGACTTTCGAGATTGTCAAGGCGAGTGACTAATTATAGTGCGGTACATCAAGTTTGAAAAAGTCGTAAGAAAAGTCGAATCACTTTGCATAGCGGCCTGCTACGAATTGCCGGAAGATGTTTTGCACGCTCTTGAAGAGGCTGCGGAGACCGAATCCAATCCAGCGGCAGTGAAGATATTAAGAAAGCTTGTCGAGAACGCCCGGCAAGCTGCGGCTGAGAAGATACCGCTATGTCAGGATACCGGTCTTGCGGTGGTCTTTGTTGAGCAGGGCTGTGAGGTGGCGATAAGAAGCGTCGCTCGTCGCTCGTCGCTCGTCGCTAGCGGACAGCGTATAGCGGACAGCGTATACGCTAAACGCTCCACGCTAACCGCTAATCTGTTTGATGCGATCAATGTGGGCGTTGCGGCTGGTTATGAAAAGGGATATCTTCGAAAAAGCGTCGTTGGCGACCCTTTGAATGAACGGCGGAATACAGGCTCAAACACGCCGGCTATAATTCATCATACAATTGTGCCAGGCGATAGGCTCAAAATTACTGTTATGGCCAAAGGTGGCGGGTGCGAGAACAAGAGCGCGTTCAAGATGTTCAAACCGACAGCAGAGAGAAGCGAAATTATTGACTGGGTTGTTGGTGTTGTCAGCCAAGCCGGCGCCGATGCGTGTCCTCCATTTGTTGTTGGCGTGGGGATTGGAGGCGATTTTGAGCTTTGCTGTTTGCTGAGCAAAAAAGCATTATTGCGAGATTTATCCGCCAAACGTACGGCGGATTTAGGTCACCCTGCACCAGAAACGGTACAGGATCAGAAGAACAGTGGCGAGTTTTATTCGAAACTGGAGGTGGATTTGCTTTCGAGAATCAATGCGCTCGGCCTGGGACCGCAGGGCCTTGGCGGTGATACCACGGCTCTGGCCTGTTTGGTGGAGACAGCTCCTTGCCATATCGCATCACTTCCGGCAGCGGTAAATATCGAATGCCATTCACACCGACACAAAACTGCCATCATCTAATGGATGGTTGAACAGCTCGAAGTTTCAAAAGCCTGGGGAAGCCGGATTATTTCGGTCATGCCTCAAAATCGCCATGTGACACTGGGTTCAGTACTAAACAGTTATTCAGCACCGCTTGTTTGTTTTTGTTGTTTTGCAAGCCAGGACAGGGCTGCTTCATAGACAATCTCGTGGCTACCGTCAAAAATCGTGATTCTGGCGTTGCCGGAAGTTCTCCTAAACAAAGGGGTCTTTTTTCCGTAAGTTGGGTCGGTCAAAGGCTTCCTTAGGTGGGGCGGCACTTGAGCTTTTTCGACAAAATACTTGATGTCATCTTCTGATATACGGTCTTTTTGGGAAGCTACGAGATTAAACGCCCTTAAGGAATGGCTGATGGGGACACCTCCGGAATGATGGCCGTCCCTTATTCCTGCGTTAATGTCCAGCGGCAAATTTACAGCTTGCCCCATAAGGGGCTCGCCCCTAAGGGGCGAGCTGAGATAGGTGACCGGCGATCTTTTTCTGTACTCAAGATCGATTGCGGTGCTGGTTCCGGGAGGTCCGCCGCAGGATTTGACAATATCGTCTGCGTGATCGCATTTGAGTTTTCTACATTCAGAGTACCAGTCCGCCAGATTTGCAATGGGCACCCAGGCTGATACGCCTGCCCAAACATCCGGAGCTCGTCCGGCCATCAATAGAGCGGTATAACCACCGCCGGAGAGCCCTACCAGATATATGCGGCTGGTGTCAACATTTGCGTGCGTTTTGGCGTAATCTACCGCGCTGAGAATATCGGCAATGACTAATTCAGAACCGGTGGCTTGCGGGTTCCTATTGGGCCCTCGGAAATTTGGATGTATGAAGACCCAGCCTTTCTCGATGCACCACTGAGCGTAGGGAACAGACATTCCTTGTAGGTAATTTCCCGACCAAGTATGCAACGCAACCAGTAAGGGAACAGACTTTTTTGTGTTTGGGGCATAGAAGAGGGCAGGCTGCGCGGTCGCAGACCCCTTCTTACCGGGGGTGGAATCTGCAGAGCTTATGTATTCGATTTGGCTTATCTTTTGGGGCCAGCCTGCCAAATTTGTCTCAAGCTCTCTGCTGCCTTTCAGGTGGGATAAGTTAGTGCACGATATGACTCCTAAGGCTGCTAAGACTACGATGGCTGTTGTCACGGGAAATAATTGTTTTTGCCTCGACTTCATTTGTAATCCTTACTTTCTGTTTAGTTGTTCGCTGCTTCGGTACCTATGGCATAAATACCTATGGCACAAATCCGCCGCACGTTTGGCGGATAAATTTGCGATGGCGATGTAATCTTCGGGCGATAGCTGGTCGGGGCGCTTGGTTGGGTCGATGGAGCATTGCTTGAAGATTTCGGGCCAATCGTCGATTTCCGCAAGCTTGCCCGCCGTCCGTATGGCGGGCTTTCCCGTGAAGAATTTTGTGCACGTTTTCAACATCTTTCGGCGGTGCTGCAAAAAGAGGCTTACTACGTTGCTGAAGAGCTCAAAATTATGAATCCGGCTTGCTTTTTTCTTTTTGCGAACAAAACTTACCATTGCTGAGTCAACCTTCGGCTGGGGCCAAAAGACTGTCGGTTTCAAGACCCTTATTGTTTTTACATCGCCAGCAGCGGCCAAGAAGATGCTCAGCGTGCCGTAGTGTCTTTGGCCTGGCGCGGCCGTGATTCGCTGGGCCACTTCTTTTTGGACTGTGACATACATCCCATCGGCAGTTACCGGGCCTGTAAGCAAGTTCAGGATTACCGGTGAGGCTGCGTTATAAGGCAGATTTGCGACTAACAGAATGCGGCCGGCGTATTCGCCGTTTAGAGGCGTTCCGCGAATTTTTCGGCAAAGCTGAATTGCTTTTATAACGGCTCGGTTGATAGTGCTCTTGGTCTCGAGGATATCGGTGTTGATAATTCGGACCTTGGGCCCGCCGGTGAGAGGCGTCCCGCGGACAAGGATATTTTTGGCTCGGGCTCGCCCTGCACCAGAGCGGTACAGGGCGAGTTGTGTTTTTGCAATTTGGGCAAGAACTTTGTCGCGTTCGACGGCGATGACCATACCGGCCCGCCCGGCCAAAGCCTCGGTCAAAGAGCCCGTACCGCAGCCGACCTCGAGTACGATGTCGTTGTTTCTGATATGTGCAGAATCAACAAGCAACCGCATCAGATTCAGGTCGATGAGAAAATGTTGGCCGAGCCGCTTGTTCGGAAAAACGCCTGCTGATGCAAGCAACTGTTGGATTTGCTTCTTCGTCTGCATCGTTAAAACTAAAAACTTAAAGCTAAAAGTGAAAAACTACAACTCATTGAGTTCGTAGTTGATAGTTCGTAGTTCGTAGTTCGTCGACGAACAATAAACTATGAACAAAAAAACTGATTACACCGTGGCTTTACGTTTTTCGCTTTGCGTTTTACGCTTTTTTGTTGTGGCCATTTGTATTGCAGTGATTATGGCTGATTTCATACCGGCAGGGTTGGCAAGGCCCTGACCTGCAATGTCGAAGGCTGTTCCATGGGCGGGCGATGTTCTAATTATAGGAATTCCAATGGTGATATTAACGGCCTTTTCAAATGCAAGCAGCTTCACGGGTATCATACCCTGGTCGTGATACATTGCCACTACTGCGTCAAACTCGCCCCGTACAGCTCGGAGAAAGAGTGTGTCGGCGGGAAAAGGGCCGAAGCAATTTATTCCTTGCTCCTGGGCTAAAAGAATGGCAGGTGATATTATCCGCTGCTCCTCGTCACCAAACTGGCTGTCTTCACCGGCGTGCGGATTAAGCGCTGCGACACCTATTTTGGGATTTGTCAGGCCAAAGTATTCCTTCAATGCAGTATTTAGGAGGTCAATCGGTTCAAAGACACAGCCGATTGTGAACTTGTGGCGAACCTCAAATAATGCGTGGTGAATTGTTGCCAGCGCCAGCTTTATGGGGCCGGCGAGGAACATCATCGCGTATCGCGGCGATTTGCAGCGGTCGGCGAGCATTTCGGTATGGCCGGGCCATTTGGCGCCAGCTAAATTCCAGCTTGTTTTACTAATGGGCGCGGTTGTTATAGCATCAATTACCTCCGCTCGCGCGGCATCAACAGCATCAAGGCAAAACCTCATAGATGCCTCGCCGGCCACCCTGCTGGGTCCTCTAATCCAGGAGGGTACAGAATACTCATCGTAATCAGCAACAACGACTTTGCAGGGGATATCGGTACTGATTTTTTCGTGTTGGTAGCGTCCCCAAAAAGGTTCAATCTCAGCTTTGTCGGCGGCGTAGGCGAGCTGCTCGTGCACGCCGAAGATAATGAACTTTGCGGAGCGTCGGATGTCCGGATCGGCCAGTGCCTTTACGACAACTTCGGGGCCGATACCAGCCGGGTCGCCCATAGTTATGCCTATGACCAGCTGATTGTTTATCGAATTGTCACTGTTGTTTTTCATAACAGCATTTTGCTTAAAAGCCCAATTCTTTTAACTTTTCTACAGTCAGCTTTTCTTTATGCGGCAGAATCTTTTCGAGCTGCTTTTTTATTATTTTGGCGATTATGTCCGTTTCGATATTAACCACATCTGCGATTTTTGCTCGGCCCAGCGTGGTTTTTTTCAGCGTCTCAGGTATTATAGCAGCGCTGAAGCTGCTTTCGTTCATACCAACTATCGTCAGAGAAATTCCGTCGACGGCAACCGAGCCTTTGGCCACCATTTGGTCGAGCAGTTCCGAGCTTGCGGCAAACTCTATATCGGCGAACTGGCCTTGCCTATGAATCGTTTTTATTGTTGCTGTACCGTCGGTATGGCCGAGCACGAAATGCCCGCCGAGGCGGTCGGAGGGTTTTAGGGCACGTTCGATGTTGACCGACGAGGAGGGTTTTAGTTTGCTGAGGGCCGATTTTTCGAGCGTCTCGGAGCTTACGTCAAAGGTCGCCAGGCCACTTTCGAGCCCAGCGATGGTCAGGCAAACGCCGTTTACAGCTATGCTGTCGCCGATTTTGGTCTGGTCGGCCAAGTGCCCTAAGTCGATGGTTATCTGCATCGCAGATGCGCCTTGGCGAACTGATTTTGCCGTGCAAACTGCTTCTATAAGCCCTGTAAACATAAGAAACCTAGTTCAAATTGACAGTCGATTACGAATCATTTATAATTGATTTTAGCGTTTGGTTCTCTTTTATCAATAGTCAATTTTCGTACAGGAAAGGCTGGAGTTAATTATGAACACGTTCTGGCTGAAAGCGGCTGTTGTCGCGGTTGTAGTCGTGGGCTCGATTGTTGTGGTAATCGCCTTTTTGCCTAAGTCTGGGCCGGAACCCGAACCAAAGACTGTTTACGATGTATGGAAACAAGACGACGAGCGACTACGGGCCGATCCGCAGCCTAAAGAACCACCAGAACCAACGGAGTCGCAGCAGTCAGGTAATGATGGTCAAACCGCTGAGCCGACCAAGCCGCCATTCCGAGAACTTTCCGAGATAGAAAGGATAGACGCAGAGAGACTTTTCAATGTGGCTATTCAGCATCGGAAAATGGGCAGGCTTCAAGGTATAGGGCTTAGAACAATGGTCGATTGTTGCCGCCAGATAATTGAGAAATATCCGGACAGCGAATACGCTTTCAAAGCAAAGAGGATGTTGGCTGACATTCCGGAGCGATTCCGTCCCCGATACAATATTACCGAAGAAGAAATCGACCTTGGGGACTGGAAATAAAAAAATCAAAATTGAATTAATGGAGCAGGACGTAAATGACCCCCGCTGCATCGTGGGCTGACATACCTGTGATAGCTGTTGCCGCCGCCTGTCTGCCCGAGGCCTGGGAGAAAGCTGTTCTGGCGGTGTGGGACAATGGTCTTGAGGTTAGAACCGAGTATGATAAGCCTGAAGACCCACACAGCAAAGACGCAACAGTGGTGGTTACCATTACCAACCCTCTCGGTGAGCCGAGAATTCACAAGAACTTTCCCGGTGGTCCTGCGGAGCTTGAGGTGTATCGGCAGGAGGTTGTGGGTGGTATTCACGACCACTGGATTGACCCGGCTGGGGGCAAGTGGACCTATACCTATCACGAACGATTGTTTTCGTATTGTCCGGTGGAAAACATACGAGACGCTGATACTACGAAACCATTCAGGAAAGTTGACCAGGTTCAATATATTATCGACTGCCTTTCGCGGACTGGCCATAGCCGGAGGGCACAGGCGACAACCTGGATGCCCACCGCTGACCCAGAGACAAAAGACCCGCCCTGTCTTCAGCGGATTTGGTGTCGGCTGGTGGCAAACGAAGGGGGCGAGATGTCACTTAATATGAATACACACTGGCGCAGCAGAGACTTGTACAAGGCATGGTTTATGAATGTGTATGCTTTTACCGAGCTTCAAAGAGTGATTGCCGAGGGAATATCGATGAAGATAAATCGGCCAGTGAAGGTGGGTAGATATGTCGACATAAGTGATTCGCTGCATATATACGGCAGGTATTTTGATGAGGTGGCTGGTGAGGTGGAAAAGATGCGGCAAAGCCCATTTAGTGAACGGGCCTGGGAGAGCACTCACCCGGCTTTTGAGATAATCACGCAAGAGGCAAGGGAAAAATTGGCACAAGACCCAGACTGGTACGCCAGGGCTAAAGGTTAAGAACCAGCGGCTGGGCGACAATGACAATGGTATAGACAATGGTTTTAATCGTAAACGGCGAAAAGATTGAGGATTCGGAAATACGCCAGGAAGCCGAGCGCCTCCGACCGGATTATGAAAGGGCATTCAAAGACCAGAACACCAAAGAGAAAGAAGCTCAGCTGCTTGATTGGTCCAGAGAGAATGTGATTGAGAGGGTCTTGATAAATCAGGAGGCTAAAAAGTATGAGGGCCAGGTGTCAAACGAGGAGATTGAATCTGCTTTGGCTGAACTGAAAAGACAATACGGGGGTGAGGAGCAGTTCCGCGGGCAATTTGAAGTCAGGGATGATAAGAAAATAAAGGAAGACATTGAGCTGCAAATCAGAGTCGAGCGGATGTTTCAAGATGTTTGCAGAGATTTAGCTGAGCCGTTGGACGATGCTGTCTTGGAATATTATGAGGAAAACAAGGAGCAGTTTACCAGCGCTGAACAGGTCAGGGTGGCCCATATAGTAAAACATATAGACTGGCAGACGGATGAGACAGCCGCCTATGAGACGACAAGAAGAGCGGGGGATGAATTAAAAGATGGTGCAGTTTTTGAAGTTCTGGTTGCAAAATATTCCGATTGTCCTGAAAATGGCGGCGACCTCGGTTATATTATGAGAGGCGAGATGGTAGAGGAGTTCGATGATGTTGTTTTTAACCTGGACGTTGGCGAAGTAAGCGGCATTTTTCGGACTCGCTTTGGATTTCATATAGCTAAGGTGTACGGCAGAAAGCCTGTGGTCGTTCGCGCCCTTGAGGAGGTCAAAGACGAAATAGCCGAGGAGATCAAGAAGCAGATGCGCGAAAAAGCTACTGATGAATTCATCGACCAGTTGCGAAGTAAGGCCAGAATCGAAGAAATATAGAAAGGCAGATAAGAGCGGAGCTCTTTATTCCGGCAGTATGTGAAACCACAAATTTGTGGTTCTGTTATGGGAGCTTAAGCTGTAGAGCCGTCTCGCATTGCCTTTATTCAATGCGCTGCGTGAGCTTATCGGGCCATCATAAAAAACAAAAAAAGAGGAAAGACCATTTGCCTCTTTAGCATTTTTGCATTATATTTTGTTTAGGAGCGGATGAGAACCATGGGGGTAAGCAGCATTGCTTTTCTTAGTTTGGCTGACTATAACTATAGATTCAGGAGAATAGCCCAAGTTCATAGTCCTGCCGTGTGTGGTGGTAGCCTGACGGCAGCAGCGAGGCAGGGGTAAACACAACGGCTTTTGCGTTCTCTTTGAATGCTGAAACATGGGGGGCCATATAAGTTTCTTTCTGAGGAGGTCTCTGCGCAGCATGCGTGGAGACCTTTTTTTTAAAAAAATCCTCCCGAAATCAACGGTTAGTTTTTTTTGCCATTGGTGTTACTGCTTATCTGGCCATAGATTAAAAGCAGTCCAAACAGAATTTAACAGCTTCTCGTTGGGCTGGTTTCCAAGTTGCTCTAAGATTTTTTTTGACATACTATATGTTGGGCTTACAATATGCAAGTTGGCAATATGTAGGGTTATCTTATCTTACCGTGCGTTGTTACCGGTATTTTTTTGAGGTGTACCCGGACTGTGAAATGTCCTTTTTGTAAGGAAGATCGGGACAAAGTTGTTGATTCGCGCTCAAGCGATGCGGGCAGAGTTATCAGACGTCGGCGTCAGTGCCTCGCGTGCAAGAAGCGTTTTACCACCTACGAGAAGATAGGTGAGAGCTTTAAGCTCTACGTAGTGAAGAAGGACAGTTCCCGGGTTCCTTATGACAGAGACAAAGTCATCGCAGGATTGCAGAAAGCTTGTTACAAAAGACCTGTCTCGGCCGAAGATATTCAGCAAATAGCGGAGAAGGTAGAAGAGGATATATTCAGGAATTTCGATAACGAAGTTTCGTCCGCTTTTATAGGCGAAAGTGTAATGAAGCAACTTCGTGCGGTTGATAAGGTTGCGTATATCCGTTTTGCGAGTGTGTATCGCGAGTTCGAAGACGCAGGCGAACTAATTGAAGAAGTCAGCGAGGCTATTCAGGAAGCCGAATATAGAGGGCAGGCGACGCTTTTCAATAAGTAGGAAAGCGTCTGTCGGAGAACTGAGGGATCAGAACGGTTGTCAATTTTGCCGACATGGAAAAAGGGGTAAGGCAAAATGCAGCTTAAAATTGTAAAGACAGACGGAACTGTCGAGGCATATTTACACACCAAAGTTATAGGCACTATCGGCAACGCTCTCAGCAGGAACGGTCACGCGGATATATGCGTTGCGGAACACCTGGCTGAGGCCGTGACATATTTTCTTTATCACAGGCAAAAACCTTTGGTTGTGACCAGTAACGAGGTGCTTTCTATAATTGAGGCAGTCTTGGTAGCTACGGGGTACGAAGATGCCGCTGTTGCGCTTAGTGAGTATCATTTTGAGCGTAAGCTGAAGCGTTCCCGAATTGAGGTTGCTTCAGTTGATATTTCCGAACTAACGGATGCCGAGCTACTATGTAGGGTAGAGGAACCCGACAAGAGGTGTCGATGGGATAAGTCCAGGATAGTCGACGGCCTTGTGACGAAGTATGATGTTAGTCGGCAGACAGCGAGGACAATCGCGTCAATGGTCGAGGAAAAGATATTCAATATGGGGGTTACGCTGGTTGCAGCGAGTTTAATAAAGCAGCTTGTTCTGCGCGATGCTGCTGTGGTGTTGCAGGCTGAGCGTCAGTTGCAAACTGTCTGAGTGCTTATTTGATATTGCTCAGTAACGTCATTGTGCGGGTGAGGGTTTTTTCGAGCGGTTCTTCGGGCTCGATATCAAGCCAATGGACATTCTTGAAAGTCTTGAACCAGGTCCGCTGGTTTTTTGCTAAACGCCGAGTGTTCTTTTTTATCAGTTCGGTTGCGTCTTCCAAACCTATTTTTCCGTTTAGATAGTCGATTATCTCAGCATAGCCAATTGCGCATCGGGCTTGTTTGCTTAAAGGTTTGTCTTCGGCCAGCAGAGACTTGACCTCATCAACAAGGTCGGCGGTAATCATTTTTTTTACCCGGCTGTTTATGCGATGGCTTACGTCGGTTTTTTCTCTTTGCAAGCCAATTATAGTCCAATGATGTTTCATGTCGTGTTTCCATTGCTGCTGGAGGCTTGAGATCGGCCCTCCAGTGATTTTGTAGACCTCCAAAGCTCGGATTATACGTTTAGCGTCGTTGGGATGAATGTTCTCGGCTGCCAAGGGATCGGCCTTCTCTAATTCGCGGTACAGGTGTTCCAATCCTTCACTCTTTGCCCGTTCCTGCAATACGCTGCGTATTTTCTGGTCGGTTCCAGGGCCTTCAAAGAGACCGTAGAGCAGGGCCTTTATATATAGGGCCGTTCCGCCGACCGCGACTATGGGTGAATTTCGGCGTTTTATCTGCTTTATGGCTGATGATGACTGCTCCAAAAACAGGCCGACGTTGAAGGAGTCGCTGGGCTCGACTATATCAATTAGGTGGTGTTTTATCGCAACACGTGCCTCTCTTGGCGGTTTGGCAGTGCCGATATCCATTCGGCAATAAACCTTCATAGAGTCGATGCTTATCATTTCAGCGCCGATTTGTTTGGCCAGATGAAAGGCCAGCCGGCCTTTGCCGGACGCGGTAACGCCGAGAATCAAAATCATTTTGGGTTCGCGATTTTTCATTGTTGACTGTCAATAATTGCTGTGATGGTTCATAAGAATAGATATAATATAAAATTTGGGAAATTAAAAATCTAAAATCGAAAATTGGGAAGTCCGAAAATCACGAATCAAGACTTCAACATTAAATTGCGCGAAAAGGCTCAGCTTGTTACTCACATTCTTGAGCAGCTTTTGGCGGTTCAGCAGATAGACGATGAGTTGAAAGAAGCACTCAGGTACACGCTTACTGCACCGGGTAAGCGCGTGCGTTCGGTATTGGCGCTGTGGTGCTGCGAACTTGTCAGCGGCAAAATAAATCACAATGCTGAGATTGCAGCGGCGGCGATTGAGATGGTGCATACGTACTCGCTTGTGCATGATGATTTGCCAGCGATGGATGACGATGATTTTCGACGTGGGCTGCGTGCGTGCCATAAGGTTTTTGGTGAGGCGGCGGCTATTCTGACCGGCGATGCTCTACTGACGCTGGCGTTTGATATCTTAGCAAAAGAGATAGATGAGCCGGTCGTTGCGGTAAAACTGATTAGTGAATTGGCGCAAGCCGCTGGGCCTGCTGGTATGATTGCGGGGCAGATGGCCGATTTGAAGGCGGAAAATAGCGAGGCGACAGAGCTGCAACTGCGCATTATTCATACCAACAAGACAGCCAAGATGTTTCGCTGCGCTGCCGCTATTGGAGCCATTGCCGGCGGCGCAAATGACAGCCAGTTGGAGAGCCTGAGTGAGTACGGCTCGAAGATCGGACTTGGTTTTCAGATAACCGACGATATTCTTGATGTGTGCGGTTCGAGTGAACGGTTGGGAAAGACCGCCGGCAAAGATGCAAAGGCGGCCAAGTGCACATATCCTGCGGTTCTGGGGATGGAAAAGTCCAGGCATCTGGCAAAAGAGTTGTCTGATGAAGCCATAGCGGTATTGGCGCCGTTCGGCCAGAAAGCTGACAACCTACGACAACTCGCTATCGCACTGCTGGAAAGAACGAAATAGCAGCAGCGACCGGAAGCGAGAGGCACCGTATATTCATTTTTTGTAATCAAGCTCCTTTTTCAAAGTTGAGGTAAATACCGCCGGCTGGGCATTTAGCCCTTCCATAATTGGAGCAACCTGCGCGTTTGCGCAGAAAAAACCGCATATTAGCAATGGAGTTTTCGAGATAAGCTGTTATGATATAATAAGTAAAAAAAATTTTAGAAATTCAAAGTTTATTCTTCGACTACCTGCATTTTTGATTGAAATTATTGACTGACGGCGATTGAAAGGACCCTTAATGAGTAGCTTATTAGAGCAAATAAACCCCGTTAGAAGCGAGAGGCCCAGTTCTGACGGTGGTAAAAAGGCGTGAACAATATGATGGAAATATCACACGAAAAAGTCGAGCTTCTAAACGGGGTAAACAGTCCGGATGATTTGAAGGAGCTGCCGGTGCCGCAGCTTAAAGATTTGGCTGCTGAAATACAGCAGTTTATCATTGACACTGTCAGCAAGACCGGTGGGCATTTGGCCAGCAATCTCGGCGTAGTGGAATTGACCCTCGCGCTGCACTATGTCTTCGATTTCAAGAAAGATAAGCTGCTCTGGGATGTTGGCCATCAGTGCTACACGCACAAAATCGTCACCGGCAGGAAAGATGCGTTCAGGCGCCTTCGGCAGTCTAATGGTGTCGGTGGATTTCCCGACCCGGCCGAGAGCGTATATGACCAGTTTGCTGTTGGGCATGCAGGAACGGCGATGGCAACGGCCATCGGAATGGCGATAGGTGAAGAATTAAAAAGCAAAAAGCAAACGCACGATTCGAGTAAAATTGTGGCGCTGGTTGGAGATGCCAGTATCGTTAATGGAGCTTCTTTTGAGGCGCTCAATAATCTCGGATCGGTCAAGAGACAACTGCTTATCGTGCTCAACGACAACTCAATGGCGATTGACGCTACTCAAGGGGCGGTGGCGAAATACTTCTCCAAGATTCGGCTGAGCCAGACCTACGAGGATTTACGGAGGACTACCAGCAATATCCTTGAACATATGCCTGTAATCGGCAAAAGTGTTGAAGAAGCAATTGAGAGGATTAAGAAAAGTATTCGTATGGTTCTGCCGGCCAGTCAGATGTTTGAGAGCTTGAATATTCCTTACTTTGGCCCGGTTGACGGTCATGACCTTGGCTCACTTGTACGATTGTTTCGTGCGCTTGCAGAGTTGAATCATCCGGCAATTCTGCACGTATACACGAAGAAAGGCAGGGGTTTTGGTCCGGCAGAACAGGACCTCTCGAAGTTTCATTCGACCGGGCCGTTCGAAATAAGCGGTAGTGTCATGAGTGTTGCCGAGTCGGAAAGCAAGAGCTTCACCAAAGTGTTCGGGGAGCATTTGGTAAAATTGGCCGAGAAGGATTCGTCGATTGTTGCTATAACATCGGCGATGTCAGATGGCACCGGGCTGGCGGAATTTCGTAAAAGATTTGGTGAGCGATTCTACGATGTGGGTATTGCTGAAAGTGTGGCGGTGGATATTGCTGCGGGGCTCGCCAAAAGTGGCTTAAAGCCAGTGGTCTGCATCTATTCGACATTCTTACAGCGAAGCTTCGACCAGATATTTCAGGAGGTGGGGTTACTAAATCTACCGGTTGTTTTTTGTTTGGACAGGGCGGGTCTTGTTGGTGTGGACGGCCCGACGCATCATGGACTGATGGATATTGGCTTCTTGCGAATGATACCAAATATGGTACTGACTGCCCCGGCGAATGATGTTGAGCTGAAATTAGCTTTAGATTTTGCTGTTGGCTTGAATAAACCGGTTGTCATAAGGTATCCGAAGGATTTTGTGCCGCCGCAAAAGTATGTCAGAGCCGCCTGTGCTAAGCCGTTTAGGTTAGGCAAAAGTGTGTTTGTTAAGAGACAAAAAGATTCACCCATTACGATTGTCAGTTACGGCAGCGTTTTGACAGAAGCATTGAAGGCCGCCAGTCTTCTGGCCAAAGACAGAATTGCGGTTGATGTAATAAATGCACGGTTCGCTGCGCCTATAGATGCGAGAATTATATCTCTTTTAGCTGAGGGCAGACGTATGATAGTTGTAGAGGACCACCGTCTAGCCTGCGGATTCGGCTCAGCTATACTTGAGCAAGCGGCAGCTAAGTTGGGAGCTGGGGGAGAGCGGATGATGAGTAGCGGGAAGCTCAGTGCTGTACGGTTGCTTGGTGCGCCGCTGAGATTCATAAAACACGATTCGCGGGCAATGCAGCTTATGCAAGCAGGTATAAGTGCCGATAAAATAGTACAGGCAGCGGAAGAGATGATGGTGTGGGCGAAAAAAGCGGCGAACAAGCGAGTTGCCAGAACATAGACAGATAGATGGCAACAATAACCGAAGGTGGCAGAATGGCCAAGAGTGACTTGCCCAGATTGGTAATTTTCGGGGACCCGAAAAAGGAGCATGTCTCGGAGGCAATCGAGGAATTCGTCGCCTTTGCAAAGAGCAAGACGGAGGTGGCAGCCAGATGCGCTATAGACGAGTGCAGGGGCGCTGGGCTTGAAGGTGTAGACTTTGCGGTTGTATTCGGCGGCGATGGGACAATTCTCGCAGCGGCGAGGCATTTGAGGCAATCTAATGCGCCGATTGTGGGCGTCAATGTTGGAAAGCTTGGCTTCTTAGCGGAATTCAGTGTTGATGAACTTAAGGACTATTTCGACGACATCATATCGGGCAAGGTGCGAGTGGAAAGGCGGATGATGTTAGGCTGTAGAGTTTTCAGTGATGACAAGGAGAAATTCAACTCCACCGCTGTCAATGATGTTTTTATCACTGCAGGCCCTCCCTTCAGAATGATTGAGTTGAGAATATCAGTGGATGGTCAGGCGGTTGCCGGTTGTGTAAGTGACGGGCTGATAATTTCTACGCCGACGGGCTCGACGGCTTATAATTTATCTGCCGGCGGGCCGATACTGTCCGGCAAGATGGAAGCGATGGTTATAACGCCGGTGTGTCCTCATTCGCTCAGTTTCAGGCCGATAGTTATTAACGCCGACAGTAAAGTGGAAATATCCGGAGTACGAGTTAATAAAGGCACGACCGTTTCGATCGATGGGCAGGTTTCGTGCAGATTGTCCATCGATGATGCGGTAAAGATTGAGCGGGAAAAGAGCGATTTTCTTATCGTGAATAACCCGGTCAGGACCCAGTGGGAGACGTTGGCGAGCAAGCTCAACTGGGCAGAGAAGCCGAAATATAACGTTACCTAAATGGTTGACGATATGATTGTGAACACACCAGCGAATGACGTGTAGATAGTAGTATGAATAATAGAGTTCTTGTTATCTTCGTGGCCGTATTTTTTGCAGCTTTTTCAGGAGCTGGTTTGGCGATTGATAATCCAGCGATTGGCAATCCGGGTCGTAATCCTATTTACATCGGTAGTAATCCGGCAGTTGCGGGCAATTCGAATTTTGGAGCGGTGACTAGTTCATCATCGTTAGATTCTTTTCTGAGGCACTCCCTCGGTTCAAGGGATTTTGGTCGGTATAATAGAGGAACATACAGGTCATTTTATCCGCCTTCAAGGACTGTAACTACGAGACGACCTGGTGAAGTTAGTGTCATTAGGCCGCCCACTGTGAAGATTGGTGGTGACACCGCAGGTTATGGTGCCATTGGGACTTCGCCTTTCGTGTCGAGAAAGCAGACTCCGTCTTACCATGGGGATTGGGGCTTTGGGGGCAGGGACGGAAGCCCCGACCCTGCGAGTTTCCAAGTGCGGGAGAATCCGTTGCGGTTTACCGCCACGAATCCAGGAGCGAGAAGCCAAAGGCCGATGTCAATGACACTAATGGAGATGGAGAGAGCGATTTTGGCAGAAGCTGGCACTGAAATTTATCAGGGCAAAGGCAGAATGCAGCCACGTTGGGAAGCAACTGCGGGGCAAAAAAGCTGGGGTGAAGAATTTCGTTGGACGCCTGAGGGAATGGCGACGCTTGACACTGCAGCTGCGAAGAACTTGATTGCGCAGGATAAGAGTCTATGGCCTCGAACTACCAAGGTTTGGGGGGGAGATACGCTGCGGCAGTTTGAATTGCAACGGTTAGAGAAACAGCCCCCTGAAGGTAAAGATAAGAAGGGCGAACATGATAAGGAGCAGGGAATCGAGTTTGATGCTTATGAGCAGATAAAGCAACGGATTGATGAACTTCAGAGACGTTACAAGCAGTTGGTGGCTGGGGGAGCGGCTGAAGGAACCACGGGCGCAGCGAAAGGCGCTTGGGAGCGTTCGCGCGTTGCAACTTATCGCGATATAGTGCCCGAATACAAGAGAGCTGGTAACGGCGAGAAGGTGTCGAGTGAGGAACGTTCCGGTTTTGCAGTTTCCGCCAGAAGAGGCAAAAAGAGGCTTGGTCGTTTTGATGTTGAGGCTATTGGAGCTGATTTGGCGAAGTTGGGCCACCCTTCTTTGCAGCGTCCTGGCAGCAGCAAAGTGCGAATTTCGGACGGGATGCGTGGTTCCAGTGGCGCTGATTTGCCTGCGCGGACTAAAGCCATCTTAGGATCATATAGGAGCTTAGACTCTTTTTGGAATGACAAGTTTAATCAGCATATTACGGCCAGCGAAAAGTATCTTGAGGACGGCAGGTATTACCGTTCGGCAGGTGCTTATACTTTGGCGCTGATTTACAAACCGGAGGAACCACTTGCCTACATGGGTAAGAGCCATGCATTATTTGCTGCCGGTGAATATGTGAGCAGCGCTCTGTTCCTTTCCAGAGCAATAGCAGCTGCAAGTCAAGGACGTGAGGCGGAGGACTACAATGTTGGACAGCTTTTAGCTTTAGGCTCTCAGTTCTTGAGCTATATCGACAGGGACAAACTCGAGAGCAGATTGGCTGATGTTGAGCGATGGCAGGAAAGAAGTAATTCGACCGAGTTACAGTTTTTGCTTGGGTATATTTATTATCAGATGGGCAGGCTGGGCGCGGCTTGGGAAGCTATTGATGGGGCCTACAAAAAGATGCCGGAGGCACCAGCAGTTATAGCGCTGCGAGAAGTCATTGGCAGCAAAAAACAACTTCAGCAAGGGAAGAACCCATAGAAATGGATGTCAGGGAGATACTGTCTCCAGGGGGGCTTGTTGCACAATCATTTCACAACTTCGAGGAGCGTCCTGAACAGGTAGAGATGGCTTGTGCTGTTTGGCAGGCACTTGTGAGCGGTCGGCATTTGGCTGTCGAAGCGGGCACAGGTATCGGTAAGAGCTTTGCATATCTTATACCCGTCGTAGAGTTGGTATGCAGGAAGAGGTGCAAGGCATTAATCAGCACTTTTACCATTACACTACAGGAGCAGTTAGCAGGAAAGGACATTCCATTCCTAGCCGATTGTCTGCCTTGTGAATTCAAAGCGGTATTGGCAAAGGGCAGGGGTAATTACCTGTGCAAGCGTCGGCTCGAATTTGCGTTGCGAAAGCAAAAAGGTCTGTTTGATGAGTTCGGTTCGGAACTTGCGGCGATAAGCGATTGGGCCAGAGATAGCGATGACGGGTCGCTAAGTGATATTCCATTTTTGCCGAAGAATCGTATCTGGGAAGCAGTTAAGAGTGAGCACGGCAACTGCCGGGGCAGGAGATGTCCGCATTTTCGCAACTGCTTTTACCGGCGGGCGAGACGGCAGTTAGAAAGCGCTGATATTATTGTGGCTAACCACGCCCTTTTGTTTAGCGACCTTGTGCTAAAAGAAGAGGGGGCGGCGCTTCTGCCGGATTACCGGTACGTTATTGTTGATGAAGCGCACAATATCGAGGGTGTGGCAGAAGAACACTTTGGAATCGATATCCGCGCTAGCAGAATCAAATTCTTACTTGATGGTCTTTACAATCCGCGGACGCATAAAGGGCTTTTAGCTTATGCGAATGTAAAAAAGGCAATTGATATTGTCGCACGAGTCGGTGCCGAAGCAAAGGTATTCTTTAAACAGGTTCGGGGGTGGTACGATAGGACGAAGGACGAGACTAACGGCAGATGTTATAAAAACTTTGTCGACGATAGAATCGGCGGGCATTTGAAGGATTTGCGATTGGAATTGGGCAAGCTGGCGAAAAAGACTGAGGATGTTGATGAAAAATTTGAGCTTATGCGGTTCACCGACCGTTGCGGGGCGTTGGCACAGGATTTGGATGGCTTTTTGATGCAGAACCAATCAGATTATGTCTACTGGGTTGAGGTGGGCGTCGACGGAAGGTCTGCGGTCCGTTTGAGAAGTGGGCCGTTGAATGTCGGGCCGGATGTGAAAAGATATTTGTTCGAAAAATACGAATCGGTGATACTGACGAGTGCGACTCTGAGCAGCAAGGCTGCTGAAGAAAGAAGCGGTTTTGATTTTTTTGCCGGCCGAATTGGTCTGAATGATTTTGATGCGATAAAACTCGGTTCGCCATTCGATTACGAAAATCAGGTGACAATTTACATCGAAAAAGACCTGCCCAACCCAAACGAGCCGGCTTTTATTGAGGCCGCTGCCAAAGCAGTGAAAAAATATGTGCAGCAGACAGGGGGCAGAGCATTCGTGCTTTTTACGAGTTACGCGATGCTTGAGAAGATCGCGGAGAAGCTTTCCGAGTGGCTTAGTGAGAAGGGTATCGAGCTACTTCAGCAAGGAGCTGGATTCGACAGAACCTGGCTTTTAGCTCGGTTCAAGAGCAGAGCCAACTGTGTTTTATTTGGGACGGACAGTTTCTGGCAGGGTGTTGATGTGCCAGGCGAGAGTCTTTCGAATGTGATTATTGTTCGGCTGCCTTTTTCGGTTCCTGACCAGCCATTGCTTTCCGGCAGACTTGAGCAGATAAGAGCGCAAGGTGGGAATCCATTCAATGAATATCAATTGCCTTCGGCAATTATTAAGTTCAAGCAGGGATTCGGCCGACTGGTTCGCAGCAAGGATGATAAGGGCATTGTTGTTATTCTCGACAGCAGGATAGTCAACAAGCGTTACGGTGCTAAATTTTTGTCGGCCATACCACGGTGCAAAATGCAGGTCGTTGCTGCGGGGGAATAGGCCGGGGGATGCAGGACAAAGTCATGCTCAGGCGCTAGCAGCAGCCTCTTTTTACTGCTGTTTTCTCAGAAGATGCCATATCGATAAGTGGACCGAGTGCGCGGGAGGTCTTGATTCCACCGACCTTTTTGCTCGTTGGTCAATCAAAAGCGCAGGTAGTTAGAGAAGAAAACCGGAATTTTTAAAAAATTTTTTATTGCTTTCGGCATAACGAGTTAAAGCAAGACGTGTCACAGATAAGGGTCTCTTTTTCAGCGCAAATGCGCAAGTTCATCCAATAGTGGAAGGGTTGGCCGTGAGAGGCGCGGCAACACTTGTGAACGGTGAGTCGAACCAATTAGTATGGTGGAGTATAGAATGGCATTTGACCTTCATATCTTTGAGGACCCGCAGCTTGAGGTGGAATACATCGAGTGGCTTGTTGACGAGCGGTCGATAGATATTCAGAGGCACTTTATGAGGCTGTGGGAGTATTACGCCAACCGTATGGCGGACGTGAGCAGGGCCGGTACTTCTTCCGGAAAAGTGAACGAGTCCGGCAGATGCTATCTGCAGGCCCAGGAATATGGTCTTCCTGCAAGAATAACGGGTCTTGCGCACTCGGCCAATGGAGGGGTTTTCGACGGGCAGTCTGTTCGAGATGTTCAACGAAAAGAAGTTGTAATCGAGAATGATATTTCGTGGCGGGTAAATGCTGGTGTGGACTTTTTGTTCGGAAAGCCAATAGGTTTTGTTTCGAAATCGTCGGATAGCCAAAAACGTTCGGAAATCGAGAGCATATTAAAGGCGGTGTTTGCGGCTAACGGCGGTATCGGATTTTTCCAAGATATGGCGGTGCTCGGAAGTGTTTACGGTTTTGTCGATTGTATTGTCAGGCCTGGCAAAGAGGTTTCCGATTTGGGGGTTTCGGTTTCCGGGTCGGTAATCGGTCCGCCTGTTGCGGATAAATCAGCAAACCACAATTTCCACGCTGTGCTGCAATTGGCACAAACAATCGGCTTGGAACTGATTGAAGCACCAAGAGCACTGCCTATTTTGGAAGAGGACGATTATAAGAAAACCAGGTGTTATGTGCAGCACTTCCACCAGAAAAGAAACGCCGTGAAGAAGGTGTTTCGCAGCTCGTGGTTACTATCTCGTATCTTGGGTCGCGTTTCGCGGAATATGATTCGCGATTCCCGAGAATCAGTTGCGGTGACAGAGATTACCGGTACAAGTGCCTGGCAGAGGTATGAAAACAAGCAACTGGTGGCAGAGGGTGAGTTGCCGTGGGGATTTCTGCCGGTAGTACACATACAGAACGTCGCTCAGCCGTACTACTACGAGGGATTAAGCGATGTCGAGCCGCTGATACCTTTGCAGGATGAGCTTAATACGCGGCTGAGTGACAGGGCGAGCAGGATCACATTCCAGTCGTTTAAGATGTACTTAGGCAAGGGGATAGAGGGCTTTGAGGACAGGCCTGTGTCGCCGGGCAGAATGTGGTGCACCGATAACCCGGAGGCGACTATCGAGGAGTTCGGTGGAGATTCGGCGATGCCGAGCGAAGATATGCACATTGCTGAGATTAGAGAAGCGATGGACAAGACAAGCGGAGTGACTCCGCTTGTGGCCGGGGTTCTGAAGAGCAAGCTCGGCAACCTTACAAGTGCAGTTGCTCTTAGACTGACGCTTATGGGGATGCTTTCGAAGACGGAACGAAAGAAATTTACTTATGGCGAAGGACTGAAAAAGATCTGCAGGATGCTTCTGGATATACTCGACAAGGCCAACATTTGCAGAACGAGCGAAGGTGACAGAGAGGTTGATATTATTTTCCCGAGTCCGTTGCCGGAGAATATGATGGAGAAGCTGAAAGAAGCACAGATCAAAAAGGAATTAGGCGTACCTACTGAGCAGGTGCTCAGAGAGTTGGGTTATGATATCTCAAGAGAAAGTCGGGATTCTGATTGGGAGGTTGTATGAGTCCAATTGGCGCGCAAGAAGATGTTTTGTCAGAGGCAGAAGCAGGACAGGTTGACGGCAATGATGCCAAACTTGTTCCGGTAGCCGAATCAATTCGCTATCGCAGAAGGGCACAGAGTGCCGAGAAGAAAGTCGACGCTTTAGCAGAGCAATTGGCTGAGGCTAAGGCGCAAGCTTCCGAAATGGCTGAGCAATTGAACGATATCCAGTCCGAACAAAAGCTGATGCGCAAGCTGGCTGGAGCCGGCGCTGTCGATTTGGAGACATCTGTTCTAATTGCCAAGGCCAAGATTAAAGGTGAGACGGAAGCGGAGATGGATCGTGTGATTGAGCAGTTGAGGAGAGAGAAGCAGTATCTGTTCACTGATGCTGGGGGGCCTACGGCAGCAAGAAAGACGGCGGGGGCGAAGGAAAAAATACAGAACAATCAAACAATCCTTGAAAGAGCAGCTAAGAAGGCCGCGATGACCGGTAGTCGAACAGATTTGCAGGAGTATCTGAAACTGCGGCGGAATTTTATCTGAGTTGATTATTGACGAGCAGTGATTGATTATTTCACTGCAATATAAATAAAGGAGAATTGACAAATGGCTTTTACAGGGAAAGCAACATATTCAGCGGGTTCGGCCTTGCCGGAATTGGCTGAGGATGTATCAGATTTAATCGGGCTAATTTCGCCTTATGAGACACCTTTGTTGGATGCTTTGGGTGACCCGATGAAGGAGGCAACCAGTACGCATCACGAATGGCTCGAAGATGAACTGCTGCCTAATAAGGACGCTATCAATGATGATACGTACACCGACCCGAGTGCTGATACCGACTTTGTGGTCGATAACGGCAGCAGGTTCCGTGTAGGTGATCAGATTCAGGTCGAAGGATCCGAGGAACTGATGCTCGTTACGACCATCAATGGTGATACACTGACGGTGGTTCGCGGCTATGCGGGAACTACGCCGGAAAACCTTGCTGATAACCAGGTAATCAACATTCTCGGAAATGCATCTCTTGAAGGTGCGGACAAGCCCGGCGCGAGATTTACCAATCGCACAAGGTGCGGTAACTACACGCAGATATTTGCCGCTACAGTGGAAGTGAGCGGAAGCGATATGGCTGCGAGTCAGTTGGGTTTGGCCGATGAGATGGATTATCAAAAACAGGAGCGGCTGCGGGAGCTGCTTCGCGATCTGGAAAACACGGTTGTCAACGGTGGGCAGCCGACGAGCAATCCAGAAGGCAGCGGTTCAGTGAGAAGGTCCATGAAGGGCATTATCCAGCATTTGTCGGCAAATGCTTTTCATACCGGCGGCAGCGGATTTCCATCGGGTAACGACCTTGACGAGGCCAAGATCAATTATGTGCTGAGGAAGATCTGGGAGACCAGTAACGGCAATGTGGATTTGATAGTCGTCGGTGGGTTCCAGAAGCGGAAGATAAATGCTTTTACTGCAAGCAGCCGGAGTTATGCGGCTGGGGATACCACTTTCACCGATATGATTAATATCTATGAAAGTGACTTTGGTATTTGCAGAATTGTTACTACGCGGTGGGTACCGCAAGATGCCGTTTTGTTTTTGGATTCATCTCGTATTGGTGTGCTTGCTTTGGCGGGACGGAGCTTCCATTTCAAGCCTTTGGCAAGCAGCGGCGACTATGAGTGCGGCGAACTGATTGGTGAGTATACGCTTGAGCTAAAGAACGAGGCGGCACACGGGCTTATTCGCGATTTAAGCACCAGCTAAGTATGTGGGGGTATCCAGGGCACAGAATTATGCGTCTTGGTGAGGGTGCCCGAAGGTTTCGTTGAGTCTTTGGGCACCCGACACTGCCGGTCATTAGAGAAGAGGACTAAAGAAGATGGCTAAGTTTTCGAATGATGTAGATATTTTGAAGTACGAGCCGATCCTGTTCGGGGAATTGCACCTTTCGAGCCAGGTTTTGGCAGCCGGAACTGGTGGAACACTAAGCGGTACGACACTTACCGCAGGCGGCGAGAATTTCATAAGTGCTTCGGTGGCAGCTGGTGGAGTCATATACCTGCAGTCTGCCGATGGATTGCTGGACGGCGCTTTTGAGATAGTCTCAGTGGATTCTACAACGCAACTTACCATCTCAGTTGTCAGGGCAGATTCAGATGATGAGGCGATAGCGCCGCCAGCGTCTAATGACATATCCTATCGCGTCAGCACGTTTGATCCACAGGCCGGCGAAGTTGGTTTTCAGTTGACTGAGTATTTTGGGATTAGGCCAGGTAATCCTGACAGTGTTTACAGCGTGGCGGATGTTTTGGACACAAATGTTTTAAGAAAGGCCTCAGTCTTTGCAGTGATTGCCAGTGTGTATGCGATGTTGGCCAGCAAAGCAGAAGATGAAAGTTACTGGAAAAAGAGTTTGTATTATCAGAAGCTTTTTGAGAAGGCGAGAGAACGGTGTCGGCTTAGTATCGACGTCGGTTGCGATGGGGTGGCTGATATTACCAAATTGGGGGCATCCGTAAGGTTGGTTCGGGATTAGTATGCGAGGGAGAGACAGATGAGTACTACTTTAGATGGACAAGCTTTGTTTGACGAGCAACAGTTGGAGATAAAGGTCGGAAGTTTCGGTAGGGATTCTATGAAGAGAACAGTACCTGGATTAGATGGTGTGCTTAGTATTGATCTCGGCGGACGAGACAGAAAGATTACACAAAAGGGAACCCTGCGAGCAACGAGCCGGTCACAAATGGACGAGAGAGCAAGTGTAATATCGGCCTGTATGGATGGTGACACACATACATTGGTAACAGATAGTGGCGAAGAGTTTGATAATCTTCGAATGGACGTTTTTAAGGTGACGCGGGAAAGGTCAAGTGGCACCGGTTTAGTCATCGATTACGAAATTATTTATACGCAGTTGGCGGTTTAGCATTATGGCGCTTATCAGCAGCGGTATAGACAGGTTGAGAGCGTTTGAATTGCCCGGTGGCATTTGGGCGGATGGTCGCAGTGTCGCCACGCCGAGGATAGCTTTGTTGAGGTGGCATTCGAGCCTATGCGATAAGTTATACCAGGTTTACGTCAACGGCCGGTATGCAGGAGCGACTACTGACCGTCAGCAGAGGCAAATGATTGTCCATATGCCTACTTCATTGGAGGCGCCGGTGCGAATTGACGTTTTCGCTGTTGAAGCTGACGAGGCCAGTACTGATTTTAGTAATGAGTTCGATCTATCGCCTCATCAAACTGGTAGGGTAAGAATAACTTTGTTGAGGGGGCAGAATTTACCGATCGGTTCAACGGCTCAAATCTACTTTGACAACGGCACTGGCGAAATTGATTATGACAATCCACTGAGTGATTTGCCAATACGGATCTGGCCGGCTTGGCAGGATAAAGCAGGATTTGGGATGAGCAGGTTTGGCGCAACTGACTTTGGTTATGATTCGGCAGCAGCGATCGGATTTGGAAAGGGCAGCTTCGGAAGAGGGCAGTTTGGCCTTGATGCTGATACGATTGAATGGATGAGTCGGTCTTTGCAAGCAGGGGTTTACAAATTTGGCGTCAGGATCACCGACAAAGGGGGCAACGAAAGCAGCAGCGAGACCGGCCAAGTTACTGTGACACCAGCCGCAAGACCTGCTGAGCAGTTAAGCATTTCTTCGTTTGGCAAACAGACGAATCAATTAGTACTGAGTATGTCGTAACAAAGAATAACAAGGAGAGAATTATGGCTGAGGTGTATCCATCCGACAATGAACTGCTAAATGCACAATCAGATAGTGAGACTGGCGTTGAGTATATACCTACTGGTACAGCGCCTTATTATTTGCAATTCAGGAAGCTGTTGTATCGGCTGCTTCTTGCCGCGAAGCGCGCAAATGATTTGAGAGTTTATGACGAGGGCGGACTGGATATTGGCATCAAGAGCGGTAAGTTTTGGCTGGGCACAGAACTGATTAGCTATGCCGGCTCGTCGGGTAATACTCTGGCGGATGATAAGCAGAATATTTATGTGTATCTGGATTCGGCTGGGAGCCTTGTCAGCAACGAATATAACAGTTTCCCTGATATGGTGACGGCGCCACACATTCGCTTAGCTATAGTAACAACCTCGGGAGGGGACATTGAATCGATAACTGATTCTCGTGTAGGCCATTATTTTGTGATGCCATATGAAGCTGGCGGAGTGAAAAGGGTAATTGATGCTCATACCGGTGATGACACGCTTACTGTAGCTGAGTCTGGTAGCGTTCACAGTAACCTTGGTGCTACGGGGACGGTCACGCTTACGCTGCCTGCATCTGCTCCTGCCAGCACAGTGTTTACCTTTGCAGTCCAGGCGGCATACGAGCTGCGGATTGACCCCGGTACGGCGACAATTAGAGATGATAGTGGCCAGGCTGCGGACAAGTACAAATCGGCTGATGCTATCGGTGAATGTCTTAGCTTAGTAGCCGATTCAAATGGTGACTGGGTGACGATAGCTAAGAACGGGACGTGGACTCAGGAAGCATAAATGAGGGCACAAGTTGATTAAGGCCTGGATGGACAATAATGGGGAGTTAAAGGTAAGCGAGCTTGTTGGAAGGCTGGAATCTAAGGAATTAGTAGTCCTGCAACTGATGTTGTTACTCTGTTAACTATTTATCGAGACGGAGGTTATGTTTAATGTTTATATCACCGCTAATAGACCCGTTTGCCCTTCATAACGTTGCCGACGACACTTCGCCTAAACTTGGCGGCGACTTGAATGGGCAATCGGCGCACGATTTAGTCGATATAGTCAATGGCACATTCATTGGCACTGTAAAAGCAGGCGATTTTATGCCCGTGACTTCAGGTGCAGTAGATTTGGGCGGTATGGATAAATATTTCGACGACCTTTGGGTAAAAAATGTTTTTTGTATAACAGAGATGATGGTCGGTACTTTTAATACGCCTCAAACCACACTCGATGTAATAGGCCCTTATGTGTCGCCGTTCGGTCACTTTTATTTAAAAGCAGATGCAGGCAGTCATTGTTACTTTACAATGGAGAGTCCGCAAAGTGGTAAAAATGTCGGGTTTTACATCAAAGAGACAGTAGATTCGGAAAGTACAAATCGGTGGTTGGTGGACTACGAGACTAATTCTAATTATCTCCGCTTTTATAGCTATGCAGATACTGGGATTGCATTACAAATAAACGACAGCAGAGAGACATACATGCCTGATGTTTATAACCATAGTCATGGTGGAACAGGCAGAGCGATGTACACTCAGTCAGATGGTCAACTGACTTGTGACACTTCAGGTCTTCGATTCAAGGAAAATATAAGGGACTTAACGGATACATCACTTCTATTCCAGTTGAGGCCAGTGCTTTTTGATTGGAAAGATGGTGGCATGCTTGATGATGTGGGTTTGGTTGCTGAAGAGGTGGCTGCTGTGGATTCTCGCTTTGTTGCATATGGACAAAAGACAATTGTAGAAGAATGTAGCGAGGATGAAGATGTCACCTGCAAAAGGATACAATATCTCGAAGATAAGACTCAGGTAGCAAGTGTCCATTATGAAAAATTTATCCCATTGTTAATAGCAGAAACACAAAAATTAAGAGCAGAAGTGGAACTGTTAAAGAATGGCTGACAATAGCAAACGCAAAGAGATTCTCGCGGAGTTAGGACAACTTATGCTTGATAGAGAAGAGCTGGTCAGGCAACTACAAATTCTGGACCAGAAAGCTAATCAGTTGAAACTACAATTATTTACAATTGATTCAAATAGGAACAAATCCGATGGCGAATGAAATACACATAGACTATGAATCAGGTAAAACTTTGTATGCTGTCCGTTATAACTCGGCTGGTCAAGTTGCCTTATCTGATGGCTCATCATTTGAGAACTGGGGGGCAAATGGCCGCGATGCGGACGACTACGATGTGTCTCTTTCAGAGGTAGGTTCAGGTGGGAGCCATTATGCGGGCAACCTTGATACAGGCAGCAATATTCCAGCAGGTCGTTATTGTGTTGTGGTGTTTTTGCAAGCTGGCGCGAGTCCTGCTGATGGTGACAAGATAATTGGCAGCGGTGAGATTGTGTGGACTGGTGCGGGTGAGGTGACCGCCGACAAGATACTTGCCAACAAGGCCCTTCAGACCAAAAGCACTGGTGCAATCAAGTATTATGATGACGATGGCCAGACGGTTATCCTGACTCATACTCCGGATGACAGTGAATCGGCCATTACAAGGACGCCGAGCTGATGGATAGAGGATGGTTGAGAGAGGCGCTGTTTGCAGGTATGAGTGCCAATGCGTTTAAGCTTGGCACGGTGTTAACCTGTGGATGGTTCTGGCCCCGAATTGACGGTTGCTCAGTGCTCTATCGCGGCGACAGGATGGACATCATTGATTTTTCAACTGTATTGGCGGTGGCTGAAGTTGACGCCTCGCAAATCTCACCACCAAACTACGTCCAGCACAATAGTAACTCGACGTATTTCTATGTCATCCGCCGGGCTAATAGTTGTGGCTATCAGGAATATACTTTATCCGCCTCGGTCAAGGTCTCGATAGATGCCGATGGCGATTTGGTTGAGCCACAGCCTAATAACATTTTTGCAATAAGAGCTGAACAGGTGAACGGCAACAAGATAAAACTTGTTTGGTATTACTGTCCCATCGAGCAGAAGGAGGAGCCAGCAAGTTTCAAGATTTATTATGATGCGGGGGCTGGGCAGGTTGACTACGAAAACCCCATCGCCACGATTCCCTACAAAGGGCGGAAGTTTTACAGCTACCAAAGTGATCCGCTTGGTGCGGACAGATATTTGTTTTGCATAAGGGCTGAGGGAGCTAATGGTCAAGAGGGTGGTTCTGTGCAGATAAGCATCCAGCTTGATACCGACAGTCCAGTTGCGGTCGATATTCTCAACGCCGAAGCTATCTGAGAGTTCAGAGGTTCTTCATGTCCAATAGAATTGACTTTTTCCAGCCAGCTCAAACGGAGCTTGCACTTGCCGGCGCAGTAACTTCAATTTTGCTTGAGGGGTCACTGTGTCCCTTTCTTGAGGTAGTGGATGTTGTCCGGTGTGGCTGGCCGGAATTTAGCTGGGCCAGATTAGCCGTGAACCAGGCTGCGTATCCAGGTGCCAGCTTGACGGCGGCTGAAGAGATTGAAGCCGAACTTCCTATCGGAAAACCCGTTTGCATTCGGAGGTATTTTAACATTGGTGCACCGGGTGCAGTGGCTTTTAGTCTTCCCGTTTTCTGTGGTCACATAGAAGGCATCGAGACGAGGTTTGGGCCGGATGGCGAAAGAGTGGAGATCGTTGTTAAAGACATTTCTGCAGAGCTAAGACGCATCACGGTCTGTGGCCAGCGGGTGGGAAACCCTGATGGTTCGACTTTGCACTTGTCCGGTGTTGATACTATTTTCAACCCGGATGGCAAGGCCAATGCTATGGTCGAGCAGATAGACAACAACGGCAAAAGCTATACGGTGTTTGCTGCCGAGTCGCCAGCCGGCAAGCTTTGGAGCTTTGCGGAAGTAATTGATTATTTGCTTTGCGAATATTTACCTACCGGCCAGTTGCATAGCCCGAGCATCAAACAGTTGCGGACCCTGACGGATAACCAGGTGGTTCGTGACCTTGATGTAACAGGTTTAAACCTCTTAGATGCGTTGCGCCGGTGCTGTGAGTGCGTTGGGCTGGAGTTTAAGTTTGTGCCCAGGCTTGTACCGACAGGACCTGAGCAAGCGATTGTGTTTTATAAGCCGGGTCAGGGTAGAGCGGTTGAGCTGAATTGTCAGCAGGTCGGAGGGCGGTTGAGCATTTCAAAGACAAATATTGCTCGGCTGCACAGCAGGAGAAACTTCTGGCCGGTGACACACAAATATATTGGTCAGGGCGACTTCAACGTTTACGAAGCAACTTTCGATTTGGTGAAGGCGTGGGATCCAGCAGGTGAGGATACAGACTATGAAAAGTTTTCGCCCTCAACCAATCCGAATTTTTATCAAGTAAAAGATGTATCCCGCAAGTGGTGTCTTAATGAGGCAGGTGACTACAGTGGTGCCCCTTATAATCAGGGCGATGCTTTTGATTTTTCAAAGATTTTCGAGAGCAGTAACTATGTTGAGCGTCGCCGGCGTTTTTGGCCAGCTTTGACCACGGACAAGCAGGGCAAATCGCTGGGCTATTTTTTGGAGGTATCGTTCGATAATGGGCTGCATTGGTGGCAGTACCTTTACGCTTTCAATAACCTCCTCGATGAATGCGGCGTGTGGCTTAGCAGTGACCAACTTGATGTCGATACCTGGATGGCGGCTCTAAAAGGAGTATTAAAGTTCAGGATAACCGCATCGGTGGTCAGCGATGAGAGATTGAGCTGTGTGGTGGCTGATGGGCCGGTAAATTCTGCAGCGCCCGTGGTTGAGCATATTATTACCTGGCCGCGCCGATTCAAATATCGCAAGGTTTCCGGTCAGAGTATCTTTTCAGGCTACTCGGACGAGTCGCTCGGGACACCAAATGAGGCTGATGACACTGCTGTACTGTACGAGTTTGTACGCAAAAGAGCCGGGCTGATGTCTGCGACAATCGAGACAGTCGATGTGCAGACGCCTTATCTGGTTCTTGATTACGAAGTCGGTGACATAGTGACCGCAAGTCCCGAGAGCAGGGACCTGCTGGGCTGTCGAAGTAATAATCGAAGCATCAGTTGGATAGAGCGGGTGCAGATGGACTTTCGAAATCAGTGTACGAATTTGAATATCATTCGGAAAAGAAAGTGCGAGCTATGAGCAACGGGGCAAATATATCCAATGGCCGGGAGATACTTGAGCGCCTTTCTCGTGAGGGTTCGCCGGGGACTGAAGAGACGACGGTTGTTACTTCGCCTGGTGCCAGGGCTGCTGCGTGGGCTGTCAAAGTCAAAAGTCTGTCCTCATACAACGTCTATAACGTCCGTGCGGTTGAGATAGGTGACCCTGGGACGCTGCCGATGGAGTTAGGCGGGCAGATGCAGGCGGTCAATATGGCCGAATCGTTTCTTTCGAATGGACAACTATCGGCCAGCACCTACGCAATAATGTTCAGGGTTGGGGACAAAAACGTGTTCCGTGTGCCGGTGTAGGGACAGCGGAAAGCGTTTAGATAACTCTGTGAAGGAACTTGAAAGTGGCTGAAGAGAATTCGCGAAGCTGGCGGTTTAATCGTCAGGTGAATCTTTCTGTGCTGGTTCAGTTGGTATTGCTGGCGTCTTTGATTGTTGGCAGTTGGGCCAATTTGCAGGGGCAGCTTGACCTTTTGCAGCGAGACGTCACGTATCTGTGTCGGTGCCAGAAGGATTTACAGCGGAAGCTTGAATCGCTTTCGGCCAAGAGCATTTCGTATGAATACCGGCTGCGGGCACTTGAGAAGCGCATCGCTAACGCTGATATAGCAGACGAGGCCTTTTAACCAGTGTAGTAAAGGAGACAATCGATGAAAAAGGGGTTAGCGACAATATGTGTTTTCTGTATGTCACTTGCCGGCTGTGGTAGTGTTCGTTTTGCACCGACCGAGGCGCAAAAGCAAAACGCCTGGTTGCATAATCGCACAACCACGGTAACAGCCGAGTATACCAGGGCGGAAGACGCTTCGGAAAAATTGCAGGCGTTGGCAGGACTGTCAGAATTGCAGAGCAGGGCTTTTGTGTCTTATTACGGTCTGCCGAGGGAATTTCCGGAAGCCGAGACTGTCGAGGATATACTGGCGCAGTCGAATTTTGAGCTTGCACAGACGGCTATGGCTGAATCGGCGGATAGGCCCGATGCATGGGACCTAGCGGACTCGGCCTTGGAGCTGGCAATCGGGATATCGGCTCTGTTAGGTGGTGTCTACGGCACAAGGGCGGTTAGATTCCTAAGGGAAGCGAGGGTGAAATCAAAGGCCCTGCAGGAGGTCATCGCTGGCAATGAGCTTTTCAAAAAAACAAATAATCAATATGCCTCAGCGTTCAAAGATGCACAGAAGGATCAGTCTCCGCAGACACGACAAATTGTAGCACAAATGAGGTCGTAACCTGGGCTTGGCAGTCTGGGTTGGGTGCGATGAGCTATGGAATATCAGAGTAAGGTTCGGAATATGTCAGAGCCGGTTCGATTGGGCGAGATTTTGCCGCAGGTTTTAGCCGATATCCAAAAGCGAATGCGGGAAAACGGCCACTCTTCAAGAAGAAAGATAGCTGAAAAACAGAGCTGCCGCAGGATTTGCCTTTGAATTCGTGCAAGAGTCAGAAATTTGCCACTAATGGGTTGCATCAAAGCAACGGGTTGGCTTATAATTGTCGCAGCAAAGTTCAGCAGCGTGGCTGAACCAAGCTAATGTTAAACATGGATATTCCGGAGAAACCTTGTGCCGGGTAAATGGCGAAGGAGCAGAATGATGAGGATGATTGCGAGATTTGCAGTGGCTTTAGCAGTGGTTGCCGTGGCGACGGTGGGGTGCGCACGGCAAAAATCCATACGAGTTGTTGTATGGGATGAGCGACAGCCCAAACAGCAGCCCACATACGCGAACTTTCTTGGAAATCACATTGCCAACCACCTCCGTGGGCAAACCCGATTTTCCGTCCGTTCGGTCGGCATGGATGACCCACAGCAGGGCCTGCCGGACGAACTGCTCGATAATTGTGATGTTCTGATTTGGTGGGGGCATCGCCGGCAAGGTGATATCTCGGTCAAGACTGCTCAGCGGATTGTCAAGCGGATAAAGGCCGGCAAGTTTAGTTTCATTGTGCTGCATTCGGCCCATTGGTCAACGCCGTTTGTGGTGGCCATGGAAGAGCGTGCGAAGCAGGATGCGC
>Ga0114922_10000204_pt1 | contig 56662 bp, 39 predicted proteins | sample AartaG_FD_100975 | JGI IMG/M metagenome (GOLD analysis project Ga0114922, IMG submission 100975) | Deep subsurface microbial communities from Aarhus Bay to uncover new lineages of life (NeLLi) - Aarhus_00045 metaG | ecosystem: Environmental > Aquatic > Marine > Oceanic > Sediment | place...
CAAGACAGAACCGCGACCGTGAGGGAGCGGAGATACGCCGGACGGTGTCCAGACGGGTAACCGCTTCCTAACGGGCGCGGTTCGGATAACCCGCAAGAACAGGTGTGACGCTACACTAGGTTCCGCGAAACGCCGCCGCAGGGGCACAAGTTGGGTCTTACAGCAGTCCCGGGAAAATCCCGATATCCAGGCGACGAGCGGCCCCGTGAGCACTCCGGCCATCGGGCCTCGTCCGTCTCTGGCGGACGAGGCGCCTCGATGAGTGTTGGGACACCGCCACCTAAGCATCATGGATGTGACCTGACCAGAGATTGCACGTTTCGACCGCAATCAAACCGTGGAAGTGGTTGTCCACCGTCGGCAATAACCTTGATCCGACGAGCGTTTGGCCACGATGGCGCTCGCTTGTGTCCCGGTCCTGCGGGTTGTAGCATAACTTGGGAGAGTGGCCGACGGCGGGCCTGGAGACGATGACCGTCGCACCGGCCTCGTTTCGCACTGCAAATAAGCAAGGGGTTCAAGAATGTTGCGAGCCTTATGTTGTGTTCTGGCTGCACTACTCATCGGCCTTGGCGGGTGCCGGAGGGATGAAGAACGTTCCGCCACCGCCGGTCAAACCAACGAGTCAGATCCCGCGGCAAAGGTTTCAGGCGATCCCACCCCGGCCGGCACGCCCTCCCAAGACGAATCCGACGAGCCGGAGTCGTCCGCCAAGAATCGCCGCAAAGGCAAACCGGGGAAGAAACAAACCGGGGATGAACCAGGCCAGACGCGCCCTGACAAAGGCCGACGCCTGGCCGACTTAGGTTATCTCGACTTTGACGAAGAAGAAGTAGACCCTGAGGAAGGCCATGGTGTGGTTCTGCGGGACGAGCAGCGATCTTACCCCGGATACAACCTCTACAACAGCCTTCCCCATAACCTGGCGGAACTGATCGACGCCGACGGAAACGTCATACGATCATGGACATACGAGCCGAGTTCCCGCTGGATCAGATGTGAACTGTTGGCCAACGGCGACTTGCTGGTGGTGGGGGCCGGCGGCATGGAAGAACAAGAAGGGCGCACGAGGGCCGAGCGGGGTTATGTTATGCGCTTGTCCTGGGACGGAGAGGTTCTATGGCAGCGCAGGATGACCGCCCACCATGACATCGAGATGACGCCCAATGACCAGATCCTGGTGCTGACCCAGAGGCGGCGGTCGGTGCCGGAGTTTGACGCCGAAAAAGACATCCGCGACAACCGGCTGACACTGCTTTCGCCCGACGGCTCGCGGTTGGAGGAGCATTCGCTCTATGACATATTCAGCGCCTCCGGCGAAGTCTTTTCGTTCCAACGGCGAGAGCGAGAGGAAAAAGAGAAGTTAAGGAAGAAACGGGAGGAGAGGCTTAAGCGCAAACAAAAAAAAGCCATCGATCTGTTTCACGGAAAAGCCATCGATCTGTTTCACGCCAACTCCGTAGAGTGGATGCCCTACCCCCATTTGCAATCAAAGGGGCCCATATATGCATCGAGCAACGTGATCGTCTGCAGCCGCCACCAGGACACCATTGCCATCATCAACATGGAGGAAAAGAAGCTCGTATGGGCGTGGGGACAGGGTGAGGTCTCAGGTCCGCACGAGGCGACTTTTCTGGAGAACGGAAACGTCCTCGTGTTTGACAACGGCTTTAAGCGCAACTGGTCGCGGGTGATCGAGGTGGATCCGACGACGAACCAGATCGTGTGGGAATACAAGGCCGACGATCCCGAGGAGTTTCATTCCCGCGCCCGCGGCACCGCCCAGCGTTTGCCCAACGGGAATGCCCTGGTGGCCTACTCGGAGAAGGGACAGGCGTTCGAGGTGACCCCCGACGGTGAGACGGTGTGGGTTTTCCTCAATCCCCACTTGGGTGCGAAAGGCGGACGGGCCACGATCCGCATGAAACGATACGAGTTATCCTACGTGCGCGGCATTATGGAGCGCTTCGGTCAAGACGAGGACGACAAGGACGACGGTGATTCATGAACCTACCGGTCTGAGTCCGTTGCCGCCTGGGGACAGATATTGTTGGCCTATCGACCCGGGAGAACGACCCCGTGACGAAGCGCGATAAATATGTTCTGGCGGCCATTTTGGTGGCGGCCTTTCTGGCCCGCGCGATCGCCCTCGTCGCCCTGTGGGACATCGATCCCATGCGGGGGGACGGACGCAGCTACTTTCGACAATCGGTCAACATTCTAAACGGCGAACCCTACAGCTACAGCCGCGCGCCGGGATATTCCTTCATCCTGGCGGCGGCCCATCTCATCCGCGGCGGCGAGCCCAGTATGACCACTGTACGCTGGACCAACGTCGTGCTGGGAGTGGTGACGGTGCTGTGCGTCTACCTGGGGGCCACCGTGACCTACAGCCGGCGACTGGGTGAGATCACCGCCGCCATGGTGGCCCTGGACCCCCGCTATGTCACCCACGTTGTCTTTCCGATTGTGGAGAACGGGTTCCTGCCGCTGTGCATCGGATCGCTGGCGGTGGTGGTGTGGACCATTAAGAAACCGACGGTGGGCAAAAGCCTGCTGGGCGGCGTTCTCATGACGCTGGCGATGCTCACACGAAGCGTCATGATGTATTTCGTCCTGGTATCCGCCGTCTTGATTTTCCTGTTGGGGGCCAAACGCTGGCGCGGCAACTTCGCTCACGCCTGCCTGTTTACGGCGGCTGCCTTATTCACCCTGACCCCATGGACGGTTCGCAACTATTATTACTACCATCGCTTCGTGCCCATTTCCATCGACGACGGGGCCCAACTGGTGCGGGGCAATCTCCGTCAGCGACGAGACCTCCAGGGGATTGTCGACGAAGCGCGAAGGGAGGCCGCGAGTAAACGGAAGCCCAATGACCCCAGAGCCGCCGCCAAGGCGGACACCAACGCCGAGATGAGGCGTCGAGGCATTGCCATGATTCTCGAGCGCCAGCCGCTTTGGATCTTCGAGAAAATCGACAAGTGGGGACCCAAGCTTCTGTTGCCCGGCGGTTACATCCTCGCGCGCGGCGGGATGGACCCGGCCATTGTCGGAGAAACGGGCAAGGAGGTCATGTTGTGGTTGTTCGTCCTCACGCACGTTATTGTCTTGTTGTTGGCCCCCATTGGGCTCGCCCGGCATACCCGCAACCCCGGCGACATCGTATTGATCCTCTACGTTTTGTACTCCTTCGCTATACACATCACCTCGCACGGGAATGTCATCCGGTTTCAATTGCCGTACAATTGGATCCTGATGTTGTACGTAGCCCGCTTGTTCGTGGATCGCCCGTGCTGGAATGGTAAACGCATTGCGACCGCCGCGTTATTGATGATCATATCTGTGGCATCGCTGGTCACTAACGTCTCGCGGGATCTGTATCTGTCGGGTCTTGAGCCGGATCGCCGGGACGAGCAGGGGCGCGCCGCCTGCGCCGAACGGCGCGAGAGAAGCAAGGAGGCCAAGACGGAGGCCGAAGAGGCTTATGGTGAGTTGGAGAATCTTCCGGAGGGGGATTGAGTCATCGGCGGATTCGTGTGGAGCGAATCCCCCCACGCTGTGCAAACCACGTTTTCAACTAATGATATTGAATAAATTGAATAAGAGGAGTTTGCCGACATGAAGCACTTGGTTACCGGCGGGTCCGGGTTCCTGGGAAACCTGATTGCCCGGCGTCTTTGCGAGCGCGGTGAAGCCGTGCGCATCCTGGATATCTGGGAGGACGGAACCAGGCCCCAGGAAATCGAATACGTGGAATGCGACATCCGCAACCGTGAAGGCGTGGCCCGGGCGATGCAAGGGGTGGATCTTGTCCATCACAATGCCGCGCTGGTTCCGTTGACGAAATCAGGCGGCAAGTTTCGGGAAGTCAACGTGGGTGGCAGCCGGATTGCCGCCGAGGAGGCGGTCAAGGCCGGGGTGAAGGCCTTCATTCATATGAGTTCCAGCTCCCTGTTCGGTGCTCCGAAGCAATGCCCGATCACCAGCGAGATGCCGCCCAGTCCGGTTGAGGTTTACGGCCGGGCAAAACTGGGAGGTGAGTTGGCTGTGCGTCAGGTGAGCGAGCAGAGCGGGCTTCCATTGATCGTGATTCGCCCACGGACGCTTCTGGGACACGACCGCCTGGGGATTTTTCAAGTCCTATTCGAATGGATGCAGGAGGGAAGAAACGTCTATGTAATCGGCAGCGGCAATGTCAAGTTTCAGTTTCTTCACGCGGCGGACATGATGGACGCCTATATGCTCGCCCTCGATGCCGAGAAGCCGGGTATCTACAACGTGGGAACGGACCGATTCGGCACCCTGCGCGAAGCGCTGGAGAATCTGATCGAGCATGTCGGAACCGAATCGAAGGTCAAGAGTCTTCCGGCGTGGCTAACCATCAACACATTGCGCGTGATGGACTGGCTCGGCATCAGTCCATTGGCGCCCTGGCATTATCTGACCTATCACAAGGCGTTCCATTTCGATGTTCAACCGCTGCTGGATATGGGATGGAAGCCCAAATACTCCAATAACGAAATGCTTCGAGAGAGTTACATCTGGTTCCAGGAGCATTACGACCGATTGCAGGCGAGCAAACTCGGGTCCGCCCATCGGAGGCCCGTGAAGGAGAAGGTTCTTTGGCTCGTCAAGAGGCTTTCATAACATGGGGTGCCTGATAGGGTCCGGCATGTGCCCTACCAGCCCGTTGAAGAAGGCAGAGCAGATATGAAACCGGCTTTCCAGCCAGTATTGCTGCTGCCGACAAGGGTGATTGACAGGCTCGAAAGCCTGTCCCACACACTTTTTCAACGGGCTGCTACGGGCGTGTAACCACGTCTCACCGATGACCGGCAGCTCGAGGTCAGGGCTCCTATAGGCAGCGGGGCCGGCGTTGTATTTCGCGACACCGTTTCTCGTGCGTGTATCAGGGAGAAAGTGACCGTGACGAAGCGCGATAAGTATGTTCTGGCGGCCATCCTGGTGGCGGCCTTGCTAGCCCGCGCGGTCGCCCTTGTCGCCCTGTGGGACATCGATCCGATGCGTGGCGACGGGAGAAGCTACTTCGAGCAATCGGTCAACTTCCTCGTGGGTGAAACCTATACCTACGGCCGTTCGCCGGGCTACTGCGCCATGCTGGGCGCGGCTCAGTTTATTTGCGGTGGCGAACCCAGCATGACCGTCATCCGCTGGACTAACGTCGTACTCGGCGTGGTGACGGTGCTCTGCGTCTACTTTGCGGGTGTGCTGACCCATAACCGACGGCTGGGAGAACTGACCGCGCTGTTCGTGGCCCTTGACCCGCGGTACGTCACCCATGTCGTTTTTCCCATCGTTGAGAACGGGTTTCTGCCGCTTGCCGTGGGGGCATTGGCGGCTGTGATCTGGGGTATTAAGAAACAGGGCGTTGGGCGAATGCTGCTGGCCGGCGTACTTATGGCCCTGGCGGCCCTGACTCGTAGCGTCATCATGTATTTCGTCTTTCCCGCCGCCGCGCTGATATTGCTACTCGGGGCCAAACGCTGGCGAGGCAACCTCGTCCATGCCTCCGTCTTCGTGCTGGCGGCGTTGCTGACCGTCGCGCCTTGGACGATTCGCAATTACTTCTACTATAACCGTTTCGTCCCGATCTCCACTGACGACGGGGCACCGATCATTCGGGGCAACCACCATCCGCAGGATGACCTCAAAGAGATTTTCGGTGAAATCAGAAAGGACATGAGAAGCCGGATGTCTCCTGATGACCCGGAGCCGGCGGCCAGGGCGGACATCAACGCCGAGATGCGGCGTCGAGGCATTCGAATGATCATTGAACGCCAACCGTGGTGGGTGTTCGAGAGAATCGCCAAGGCCGGCCCGAGGCTTCTCAGGCCTGGGGGCTACATCCTGATGCGCGGCGGACAGGATCCGTCCATCCTGGGTGAGACGGGGGTTGTGGTCGTCTTCTGGGTTTTCATTCTCACGCACGTCGTCATTCTTCTGCTAGCACCTATCGGGCTGGCCAGACACACCTGGAGCGTCGGCGACATCGTGCTGATTCTCTTTGTATTGTACTCTTTGGCGGTACACGTCACCGCCCACGCGGTAAATACCCGGTTTCACTTGCCCTACAACTGGATTTTCATGCTGTACGCAGCCCGCATATTCGTGGATCGCCCTCGCTGGAACCGCAAACGCGTCGTAGGTGCCGTTGGATTGATGGTCATCTCGGTCGCGTCGTTAGTCACGAACGCAACCCGGGGAGTGCATGTCAGAGACGTCGGCGAACGTGGTTTGCTCAAGCAGATCCGAGCCGGGTCGGAACCGGCAACCGGGAACCGTCCGAAGCCTATCCGCGACGAAGACCAAGCCGAACGTCGGCCCGCCCAGCGACAACCCGCGGCCAAGCGGCGTCAGACAGAGGCGCGCGGGGCGGGGCGTGCCCAACTTCAGCCTGGCAAGTCGGAGTCCGCCGCCCAGAGCCGCCGAAGACCCATAGTCGACTCAAGACGACCCGAAACTCAGGGCGATGGCTCGAAGCCCTCCGAGATCGATCGGCTTCGCTCACTCGGATATATCGATCACGCAGAACAGGCGGATGACCCTGAAGAAGGACACGGCGTCGTTCTCTTGGACGAGCAGCGTTCGTATCCCGGCTACAACCTTTATTGCAGCATCCCCGATAGCCGGGCGGATTTGATCGATGCTAACGGACGGGTCATCCGCTCCTGGGAACACCAGCCGAGCAGGAATTGGGAGAGGTGCGAACTGTTATCGAACGGCGACGTACTCGTCCTGGGACTGGTTGCCAAGAGCAAGAGTACACGGCCCCGAGTGGCTGATCCGGGCTACGTTATGCGGATGTCATGGGACGGAGAAACTCTATGGAAACGTGAGACGACGGCTCACCATGACATCGAGCTCACACCGAGAAACCAGATCCTCCTGCTGACCGCAAAACGGCGCCGCGTTCCGGGCTTTAATCCGGGAACTGACATCCGTGATCACTTCCTCACACTTCTCTCACCCGACGGCGAGTTCTTGGACGAGTGCTCATTATACGATGCGCTTAGCTTTGCCTCTAGGAAGATGTTTACCTTTCAGCCGGTACGAGCAAAGGGAAAAGGCAACGCACCAATCGACTTGATTCACGCCAACTCCGTGCAGTGGCTACACTACCCGCAGCTAGAGGCGAAACACCCCATTTACGCGTCCAGCAACATCATCATCACGAGCCGCCACCAGGACACGATTGCCATCATCGACTGGGACAAGAAAAAGGTCGTCTGGGCGTGGGGTCAGGGGGAGCTTTCCGGTCCGCATGAAGCATCCCTTTTGGAGAATGGGAACATTCTGGTGCTTGACAACGCCCTGGGCCGTCCCTGGTCGCGGGTCATTGAACTGAACCCGTTAAGCGAGGAGATCGTCTGGGAATACAAGGCGCCGAATCCCAGTGACTTCAATTTCAATCTTCGCGGGGTGGTCCAGCGGCTGGCAAACGGGAACACGCTCATCACCAACTCCGCGAAAGGCGAAGCCTTCGAGGTGACAGCCGACGGTGAAGTGGTGTGGAGATTTCTCAGTCCTTACCTTGACTCAAGAGGTCGCCGGGGAAGCATACGGATGGACCGATATGAGTCGTCGTACGTAGGCGGTATTATGGACCCTCTTCGCGCGGGAGATCCTTGAATTTCACGCAGTCATATCTCTTCGTCGAACTCGCCGATTTCGAGAAGAGCATGGTGCAACACTATGACCGAAGTCCCAGCCAACACCACGAACGGTTCCAACGTCCAATCACGTCACCACGATGAACTGGGGTCTTCTCAACGGGGGACCGAGGCCTGCATCACGAGGCGAACAATGACCGCGCGTCAGATCGCATTCTTAATTTGCATCCTGGCGGCGGCGTTTTTAGTGCGCGCAACCGTCGTGATCGGGTTGCGCGACGTCGATGCGTTGCACGGTGATGCGCACGCATATTTCGCCAACTCGCTACCCATTTTGGATAGTGGGATGTATCTGGGCAGACGTGCTCCGGCCTACCCGGCCCTTCTAGGAGGCGCTCAGTTTCTCTTTGCCGGCACACAGAACGTACGAATCTGCCAGTGGGTCAACATTGTTCTGGGAGTACTTGGGGTTCTCGGCGTCTACTTCGTCGGTGTGCTCCTTCATGGGAGACGCCTTGGTGGACTGGCGGCATCGGTCGTCGCCTTGGATCCCCGCTATGTTTCTCATGTGCTGTTCCCCATGGTTGAAAACGGCTATGTACCCGCGCTAATTTGGTCGTTAGTGGTCGTCATCTGGGGAGTGAAAAAGCCAAGTGCTCAGCGCGGATTATTGGCGGGCGTGATGATTGGCGTGGCCGCCCTTACTCGTAGCATCATCTTTCCCTTCCTGCCTTTGGCCGCTTGTGCCGCGCTGATTGTTGGCGCGAAGCGTTGGCGTGGGAATGTAGCCTTCGCGCTTTGTATGATCGTGGGGGCTGCATTGACTATCGGGCCCTGGACGCTGCGCAACTACTACGTATACAACCGTTTCGTTCCGATCGCTCTGGACGATGGCCCGCCGCTTGTCGCCGGTAACGTCTGGCGTCCCGCGGAGCGCAGGGCGCTGAAGGCCGAGGCACAGCGCGTTGCGTTGGAGAATCTGGGTGAGGACGACCCCAGGAAAGCTGAGCGGGTGGAAGCCAACGCCTTCTTGAGGCAAAAGGGCCTCGAACTAATCATCGAGCGACAGCCCCGATGGATTCTTGAGAAGATCTACGAGGTCGGCCCTCGACTTCTGCTGCCGGGCGGTTGGTTTTTGCAACGCGGACTTAATGATCCTGCCCTCTTTGGCGAGCAGGGAGTAAAGGTCGTGTCTTGGCTCTTCGTGAGTACTCAAGTGGTCATTCTGCTTCTGGCGCCATTTGGCCTGGGTCGACGTAGCCGAAGCGCCGGTGACATAATACTCATCCTTTACGTGTTATGCTCGTTTGGGATCCATATCGTGACCCACATGATCTCTCTGCGATTCCAGCTTCCTTATTTGTGGATCATTATTCTTTTCACTTGTCGCGCCTTCGTGGACCGACCCCCCTGGAACCGGTGGCGCATCGCTGTCACTGCTGCATTCCTAAGCATCGTAATCGCCGCATTAGTCACTAATGGCCTACATGGTATTGCCAACCGTGCTCACATAGATCACGCAGAAATAGCAAGAGGGGTTCGCTCGCAGGAACGAACACTCAATCAGAGAAAAATCGAGGGAACGAGAGGTCAGCCGGAGGAGAGAACCAGAGAAGGCGCTGGCAACGTGGGACCGATAGAAAGACGAGAGAGGGAAACAAAGCCTAAATCAGCGCAAGGGGTGGCACGAGAAAGAAGGGATACTAGCAAGAGCCATCAGCGGGACAGCTTAGGTACAGCAAAAAAGGCGACCGGCAGATTGCACGGCCAACGTCGTCCCGGCAGCAATCGGCGCGCTTCGCCCTGATCAGTGGTTCCTGTGCAGGCATCGGTCCTGACCCTTGCGCGCGTCGGGTACCGTCTCGCTCGCGCGCTGCCTCATTCCACGAACCATCGTCCAGGATCCGCCGCCCGCTACCGGTGTTGGTCCCGAAAGTGCATCGCGTTGCGGCGGGCGAAGGCCATGACGCTACCCTGCGGGTTCACGCCCGGCGAGTCCGGCAACATGCTGGCGTCGTTGATGTACAGATTCTCAAACCCGTGCAGCTTTCCGTAGGAGTCCGCCGCACAGCGGTCCAGCCGCTCCCCCATGGGGCAGGATGAAAACGCATGCACGGTGACCAAGCTTAGACTGGACTTGGGCAAAGGCGTGTCCAACCAGCGGACGGCGTCCATCTCAGTTCGCATCGACGGCACACCGTAAACCGACGGGTAGACCTCCTCCGCCCCGCCGGCCAACAGCAACGCGCATAACCTGGCCAGCCCGGTGCTCAGGTTGCGGCAATCGGTGTCGGACAGCTTGTACCGGATGATCGTATTGTCCGGCCCGAAGACCGTGGGCCTGACCGAGCCTTTCCCCGTCCCCAACACGCCGACGTAGTACATGGCCATGTTGCGATGGTCCTGCACCTTTTCTCGCACTTCGGGCCAGTTCTCACTGAGGAGCATGGCCAGATGGCCGGTGGAGAAATACGCTCCGCCCAAGGATATGTCGGGCCAGAACTCCTTCACCTGGACCAGCGGCAGTACGCTGTTTCCTGCGTCGATCTCTTCCTTGTAGCGGGCGGCCACTTTCAGATACGGGTGGATTCGAAGCGTGTTGCCCACATGAAACCTGATTCCACTTCGTTGCAGCAGGGCCGGCGTCTCGGTCGGTCCGGCGCATACAAACACGTGCTCCGCGTTGATTCGGAACATCTGTTCGGAATCGTCCTCGCGACGCAGCCGCGCCACCACGCCACGGACGCGACCGCGCTTCTTCAGCAGAAGGTTGACGCGGCAGTCACACAAAACCCTCGCGCCGGCGGCTTCAACGCGCGGGATGATGGTACGCGTCATGCCCTGCTTGGCGCCGGTCGGACAGCCCGAGGCACAACTGTTGGTGTTGTTGCAGTTCGGCGCCGCCCTGGGCACGTGTTCGTAGGACCAACCCATGGTCTTGATGCCTCGGGCGAAGACCTCGGTGCTCTTGGGCCAGGTCTTGGGCGACAAACCCACGCCCAGCGATTCCTCCGCCCAATCGCAATGGGGTCTGAGTTCATCCTCGCTGGCATCCGCCAGGTCGAACTGGGCCCGCCAGCGCAGCAACATCTCGCGCGGCGGTCGGTGCCAGAACCCGCTGTTGATCTCGGTGCTTCCGCCCAAGCAACACCCTTCGACGTACCCGATGGGCACCGGGCCGAGAATCGGCGTCATTCCACGTTGGCGGTAGAGCTGCCTCATCGCCTCGGTAGGACTCTTACCGAAGTCGCTCAGCGTGTAGCGGCTGCCTTCTTCCAGCACCAGCACGTCAAAGCCCGCCTCGGCCAGCATCAGGGCTGTGACCGCGCCCCCGGCACCCGAGCCGACGACAAGAACCTGTGCTTGCTCATCCGTACTCATGGGCGTCCTCGAGCAACGAAGCACTGAGAGACCGGGATAGCGAGGCAAACGGTCACCGGTTAGACCCTATCGCAAATGCCTGTGAAACCGGCTTTCCAGCCCGTCAAACTACAGGTTGGAAAACCTGTCCCACACTGAAAAACCCGTCCCTCACAGGAAAACCCGTCCTACACAGGAAAACCCGTCCCACACAGGAAAACCTGTCCTACATTGGAGAACCTGTACCACATTTCTGAGACAGTCTCTCAGTCCTCACTGGCTGCAGGCTGTTCTTTCTGGGTATTCAAATCCACGTGTTCCTGACCGACCGGCGCTTGTGCGCTCGGGATTTCATAGAAAGCGAGAATCGCCGTGCTGCGAACGCCGCGAAACAACTGCCGCCCCAGAGCGAAACGCCCGTAGGCCCAGTTTTCAACCCACCGCCGGCGCTTCTCCAACGGCAAGGCGCAGAAACCCTGCATGAATCGCAGCCGCGTGATGAGGCGCACACACCACATCGCCACAGTGAACATTACTCTTAGCCGCGTCGGTAAAGCGCATATCTGCCCGTGGACGAAAGCGGCGACCGGTCGAACGGCGGCCCGACGGTCAAAATCAGCCGTGGGCACCGGGGCCGACGCAATGACCGCCTCCGTCAGCGCCATCATAAAGTGAGTCGGCTCCTCGCTCCGCACGCTGACGATCGCGTGCGACAGGCCCTTGCCGATGCCCGGTTGAGCCGAAATCAACCTGAGCCGCTGGGCCTCCTTGCTCCAGACGAAGGTTCGGCCGAGCGTCATTCCGTACGAGGCCAGGGCACCAACACCCCACGCGGTGATCGGCACAAAGAACACCAGATGAACGATGACCGCATAGCCGAACCCGACCTCGCGGCTGACGCCCACCATCACCAGGGCGATCATGCAGGAGATGTGAAACGTGCCGACAAAGCCCGGGCTGGAAGGCACCAGGATACAGAGGTTGGTCACGGTCATGCACAGTATGGCTACCCACGGGTCCATCGACAAACCGAACGCCGGCAGGACGAACACGAACATGCCCGCCTCGAACAACCACACGATCACGCTCAACGCGACGATGATCAACACATCTGTGGGGCGACGCAGGTAGGACACGCCGTTGATCACCAGCGAGCAGAACCTGACCAACGGGTCGTGCAAACGAGGCATTAGCCGACTGGTGACACGAGAAGCGAGCGAAAGGAGATATCCGGGGCAGGCAGCCGCGGCAAAGACGCCCAGCGCCGCCAGAAAGAAGACTGCGGAAGCGAATCGGATGATGTCTTCCAGGCGGACCTCCGTCTCTTCAAACACAACAGCGGAGCGCACCAGCGTCTCGGATGGAATTGCTATGACCGTGACGAGCAGCAAGAACAGAATGACCAGACCGTCCAAAATGCGCTCGAGGAAAGTCACCGTCAAGGACTGGACGAAAGGAAGCCCGCTGCGCTCCGCCAACATGCCTGCCCGGGCGAATTCACCAAGCCTTAAGGGCAGAATGTTGTTGACCGCATACCCCACCACGACCACGTTCGTGGCAGTCGGCAAGGCAAGCGTCGCCTCCCGGCTCACCAGCAACCGACAACGAACGCCGCGAATGACATGCCCGACCAGGTAACTGATCATCGCCAGCGGCACCCATGGAAACACATCCGTCTGCTGCAACGCCGCGACGACCTTGTCCCACTCGAGAAAACAGGCCGCAAGCCACAGAAGCCCAACGCTCGTCAAAACGCCGATGACGACTAGAATGATCTGCCTGGGTCTCATCCCACCTCGCTTGATTTCATCCCGGCTTGGCCACCGTCCTGCAACGCCTCCCACTGATCACAACAGCCGTTTCACGATATTCAACACCCCTTGCTTGACGGCCGACCGGTGGTGGCTGGGCCCCGGTGAACGGAGCACCGCCTCCCGGTTTTCAAGATACCAGTCGCGACTCTGGGCGAACATTTCGTTGTTCGAGTACTTCGGTTGCCAGCCGAGCCCAGTTTTGGTCTTGGTGATGTCAAAGTACAGCGAACGTCCATACGTGAGGGCGTGATACGCCCCCGGCGGAGAAATGCCCAGCGCGGTGCTGATCTTCATGCCCCATACGGCCGGCGCCATAGGAACGCTGATGACCTTCGAGGCGTTGCCGGCGTGGTCGCACACCTGCTGGAGCGATGCCCGCATCGTTCCGAAGCGATCGGTCCCGCAATTATAGGTCTCGCCGCCGGGGCGCAGGGCGGCCAGGATGCATGCTTGTGCCAGATCGTCCGCGTGCACGAACTGGTATACGTTATCGCCCTTGCCCAGCACGGGTACGTTACGCCCCTCGCGGATCCACTCAAACAAGATCTGGAAGATGCTCAACCGTCCGTGGCCCATGATGGTTAGCGGACGGATTATGGAGACGTTCAGGCCTTTGTCGCGATACGCGAGGCAAAGCTTCTCCCCCTCGTACTTGGCCCGACCGTAGGCTTCCCCCGGTGTGAGAACCGTGTCTTCGGTGACTGGGTTGCTTTTGACAGCGCCGAACACGGCGCTTGACGAGGTGTACACGACCTTTCTGACCTTTTGCGTCAGAGCGGCCTCGAGGAGATTCCGTGTTCCCGGGATGTTGACTGATTCAGAGAGTTCCTTGTCCTTGGTTAGCGGCACGTGGGCGACATTGTGAAAAACGATATCGACGCCGGCGGATGCCTCTTTCACAGCCTCAAGATATCTGACGTCGCCTTGAAAGAACTTCACCTCTTCGGGGCGATCGTCCGCAGGCACGAGATCAAACGATTTGCACTTGGCCCCGCGCTCGATTAGTCTTCGGATCATCAACAAGCCGTAGTAGCCTGATCCCCCGGTTATGAGAACTTCGCGATCCCGCATACACCGATCTTTCGTAGCGCCTGACCGATTTCACGCAGATCCAGATGATAGGCGGCCAGCACCAGGAACCCGACGTTGGATAATACCCCGATGACGATCAGGAATATCTGCTTGCGTCTCACCGAACCCCGTTCACGTCCGTCTCATGAGTTGCAGTCTTCCGAACAGATCGGCGCTCAGCCTTCGTAGTCGTTTCGCCGCGCTGCTCACAGCAGACGTTTAACGATGGCGAGGATTCCCTCTTTAACCGCGGAAGTGTGTTCGCTCACCCCGGGTGAACTCAGAATGGCTTCGCGGCTTTCCAGGTACCAATCGTAGTTCTGGGCGAACATTTCGTTGTTCGAGTACTTTGGCTGCCAGCCGAGTTCGCTCTTGGCCTTGGTGATGTCGAAGTAGATCTCCTTGGCGAACATCAGTGAGTGATACGCCCCAAGGGGTGACATGCCCAAGGCACTGGTGAACTTCATGCCCCAGACCATGGGCGTGGCGGGCAGGTTCCTGACGCGGGACCCGGTACCCGCGTGCTCGCAGAGGTGCTCCATCAGCTCCCGCATGGTGCCGAATCGATCGGTGCCGCAGTTGTAGTCCTCGCTGCCCTGGCGCAGGCTGGCCAGTATGGAAACCTCGGCAAAATCGTCTCCGTGAATGAACTGATACAAGTTGCCGCCTTTGCCAAACACCGGGATGTTCCGCCCTTCATAAAGCCACTCGAAGAGTATCTGAAAGATGCCCAGCCGCCCGGTGCCCACGATGGTATCCGGACGAAGGATGGAGATGTCCATGCCCTTGTCGCGGTATTTGTAGCAGACCAGCTCCGACTCATACTTGGTGCGGCCGTAGGATTCCCCCGGCGAAGGCGGCGTTTTCTCGGTCACCGGGTTGCGCTTGGGAGCGCCGTAAATGGCGCAGGTGGAGGTGGCCACCACCTTCTCGACGCCTGTTTCAAGGGCGGCCTGGCACATTACTTCGGTGCCCTGGACGTTGACTCGTTCAAAAAGCCCGGTGTTCTTGGCGAGGGGCAACTGGGCGACGTTGTGATAAACGATGCTGACACCCTCGCACGCTTTCTTAATGGCTTGGAGGTCAAGTATGTCGCCTTGAAAGAACTCGACTTCCGGGGGGCATTCGTCCGGCGCCATCCGATCAAAAGACCTGCATTCGGCGCCGCGCTCGAGCAGCAGTTGCAGTATCCGCGACCCGAAATAACCCGAGCCTCCGGTCACAAGTACTTTACGACCCTGCATTGTGTATCCTCTCCCTGTGTGCCACCGGCATCCGGCTTCACCCTGTCGCAGACGCCGCCCCCGTCCGCTCAACGCTCTACAGTGCCAGCGGTTTGTCTCCCGCCAGCCATTTCAAGCTCCGCCGCATCCCTTCCTCGAGTGCGATCGCCGGTGCGTAGCCGAGCTCCTGCTGCGCCCTTTTCACCGAGGCTGCGATGTTTTTGTTCATTTCCGATAACACGTGGATCTTCTGGTTGTACAGGCCGAGCTTCTGTAGTGTGCTGTCCGTCACACGCGCGACCTCACTCACGAAACTGGGCAACTTCCTCCGCTTATGGGCGCACGTCTGCCCGAACTCCGTCTCCAGCAATCGTTCGATCGTCTCCACGATCTCGTTCATCGTATACGGGCGCTCGTCGGCAACCCAGTAGACCTGTCCGTTGGCCTTGTCGGACATGGCTGCGAGGATCAAGCCCTCACAGAGGTTGTCGATATAAGCCATCGACCGCAGGTTGTTCCCGCCTCCGACGATGGGCATCTTGCCGTCGCGAATCATCTTGAAGAAGATGCTCTGTCTGGGCGGCTGATACGGACCGTAGAACCACGGCGCCCGGATCAGGACCGTCTCGAGCTTGCCCCCCAACTGAATTCCCTTGACGGCCTGCTCCATGAGCATCTTCGACCGTCCGTAATTCATGTACGGGTTATAGGGGGAATCCTCGTCGAAAAGGTGATCCCGACTCGGGTTGCACCCGATGGGCGAATTGGAAGAGACGACGACCGCCCGTCTGACGCCGGCCTGTTCGGCCGCCTCGAGCAGATACTTGGTCCCCTCGACGTTGACCTGATAGAGTTCGGCGACTCGCCTGGGATGTATGATGCCGGCCGAGTGAAACAAGACCGTGTGCCTCGCATCTCTGCAAAATCGCATGCACAGCCCCGGGTCGCGCAGATCACCAGCGACCACCTTCACCCGGTCGGATATTTCCTTCAGCACACTCCCGTCTTCGCCGGGCAGAACCAGGCAGCGAACCCTCAGGCCCGCCTGGGGTTTTTGCAGCCGCCCAGAATCGGGCAGCCCCTCCACCAACGCGTGGACAAGGCCCAAACCCAGCCACCCGGGCGCCCCGGTGACGAGAACCTCGTTCGTGTTGAAATTCATCTACTCTTACTTCAATTCGACGTCTGACGAAATAACCCCGCCGCCCGGTCGTTTCATCTGGCGGGAACGTGTCGGCTCGAATATTGCCGAGTCGGGGCGCATATTTAATCGAATCGGACCGTTTAGGCAACCCATTCGTCGTAAAAGTACGGGCGTGGCCGGGGCGGGCGTCCGAGGTGTTGCTCACCCGGTCTGGCCAAAGAGCCGAAGTACCTGCAGGTTCTTGGCCCGTGGCGTCTTGTCGGCCAGGCCGTTGTGAGGTCGATGAAAACACATTGGGACCGGTTTGTCACGGGACGGGTCTGTGCCGCCGAACGGGCGACGGTTGGCAAGGCCGACCCGACGCGCCGATACGAGTTGTCTGGCGGACTGCCAGCCGGCGACTTTTCTTCAACCCCCTTGTGGCAGACGCGTCGGTGTGTATCGTCTTCTTGCCCGATCAGGGGCCCGTCACGAAACTGTGGGACACGGTTTCAATCCCAGAAGTGTGGGACAGATTTTTCAATTCCAAGGCTGTGGGACAGGTTATCAACCCGTCATTTGACCCTCTGGAGAGCCGGTTCCACAATGGTCTCGGGATGAGTTCTGAGATCGGCACGATAGCCGTTCAGGATCGGCGCGTCGGGGAATGTCTACATGAGTGAGTTGACGATAAGCCAAGACAGCGGAAGTACGCGGCGGCGCGGCGGAGGCGTGGTGATCTCGGTGTGTCTGCTTGGTCTACTGGCGGCGGCCTTGGCGTTCGTTCTTCCCGCTTGCAGGAAACAGGGCGAGGCGGCCCCAGACACCGCGGCGTCAAATGACATTACCACTGCCGAGGAGAAGACGCGTCCGGACGTCCTGCTTGTCTCAATCGACACGCTGCGTTGGGACCATTGCTCCCTGTACGGATACGAGCGCAAAACCACGCCGCAACTCGAGCGTATCGCGGCCGAGGGCATCTTGTTCGAGTCGGCCTACGCCCCGACCGCCACAACCGCCCCGTCCCACGCCACGCTGTTCACTGGTCTCTATCCTTACTCGCACGGCGTGCTCAAAAACGGGTACGAGATGTCGCAGAAGAACGTGGTCGTGTCTGAGATCTTCAAGAAGTTGGGGTACAAGACGGCGGCCTTTGCCAGTTCGATGCTGCTGAGGGACAAGATGGGCTACTCACAAGGGTATACCCATTACATTTTCGGCGCCCAGAACAAGCGGACCGCCGACGTGACCGCCGATGACGCGATCGTATGGCTGGATAAACAGGACGCGCTCGATCGAGATCCCGTATTCCTGTGGGTGCATCTGCGTGATCCGCACGAACCCTATAACGCCCCTGAGTCCTTCGGCGACCCGTTCAACTACCGCGAGATGGAATACGCCAGCTATGAACAGATGGTCGCCCGCTACGACACCGAGATCGCATTCTCCGACCACCACCTGGGCCGCATAGTGGACCGGCTCGAGGCCATGGCCGGAGAGGACGGCGCGCTGATGGTGATAACCGCCGATCATGGCGAGTCGTTCCTCGAGCACGGCTGGCGCGGCCACGGGGCGCAGATTTACGAGGAGAACATCCGGGTCCCGCTGGTGATACGTTGGAAAGGGCATCTTGAGGGTGGCAAGTCATCAAGGACCACGTGGGTCTGGTGGACATGCTGCCCACGATGTTGGGTCTGATCGGCAGTCTGCCTGATGTGGTGGTTTTCCAGGGTGTCGATCTGACGCCGTTGATCACGGACGACGGGGTGGTTGACGCGGAACGGTACTTATTCTTTCAGCGCCGCCCCTACGAGACTGCCGGCGTGCTCAGGGCGAAAAAGCTCGGAGAATTCACCGAGGCGGAAAAGCCCGTCATCTTCGGAGAGGGCATCTACGTGGCAGGTGACAAATACGCGGTGCGCTTCGGCAAATGGAAGTACCTGGAGGCCACCGAAGAGGAGCTTTCCCGCGAGCTGTACGATGTTGTCGCCGACCCCGACGAGAAGGCCAACCTCGCCGATCAGCACCCTGATATTGTCAAGGAGTGTTCGCGCGAGATCGGAAGATGGCGGCGAGAGACGGTCAGCTTCGACATCGCTCCAAAGACGCAGGGTCTGACTGCGGAGCAGCTCGAGAATCTTGCGGCACTTGGCTACCTGGAGCCGGAGGTCAAAGAAGACGACGAACTCGATGAGGATGGTAAGAAGGGCGGCAAGCGGGGCAAGGACAAACGAAAGAAGAAACAACGTATCGATGAGAATTTCATCGATGACGACGAGTAGTTCCCGACCGTGACCAGGCGTGACAGATATGTCTTGGCGGCGATCGTGGTTGTCGCCCTGGCGGCGCGCATGGTTACAATTATCGCGCTGTCGGATATCGATCCGATGCGCGGCGACGGACGGAGGTACTTCAAAGAAGCGGGCAACATCCTCGCCGGGCGGAGCTACGGTTGGAACCGTTCGCCTGGCTACTGCACCATCCTGGCTGGTGCCCAGCTTATCTGTGGCGGTCAAGAGAGTATCAAGGTAGTTCAGGGTGCGAATGTCGTGCTGGGCGTGCTGGCGGTGGTCGGCGTTTACGCACTGGGTGTGCTGACGCACGGTCGACGACTTGGCGAAGTGGCCGCCGCCATCATCGCTCTTGATCCGCGCTACATCACCCACGCCATATTTTCCATCATCGAGAACGGATACGTTCCGCTGTGTGTTTGGTCTTTGGCGGCGGTGATATGGGGCATGAAGAAGCCGGGCGCGGCACGAGGCCTGCTGGCCGGAGTGGTCATCGGGCTCGCCACTCTGGTCCGCAGCTTCATGATGTATTTTATTTTTGTTGCCGCCGCGGCGACTTTGATCTGGGGCACCGGGCGACGGTGGTCCAGGTTCCTACAGGCCGCGATGATCGTGGTCGTGGCGGCTTTGATGATCATGCCCTGGACAATACGTAATTGGTATGAGTACAACCGTTTCGTCCCCGTCTCATTCGAGGACGGCCACCAATTCGTCCGGGGCAACGTCTACCATCAACCCGACTATGACAAATACACCAAGGAACTGATGGAGATTGCCAGGACTCAGGTCGCCCCGACCGACCCACGCCGAGCCCTTAAGGTGGACCTCAATTCCGCCCTCAGACGCAAGGGCGTTGAACTGATTATCGAGCGCCAGCCGCTGTGGGCTTTTCAGAAAATCGCCAAGTACGGCCCAGCGCTGCTAGAGCCCGGAGGCTACATCCTCGCCCGCGGCGCGCACGATCCGGAAATCCTCGGCGAGACGGGCGTAGTGGTCGTTTTCTGGTTCTTCACCGGTACACAAACCGTCATCCTGCTGCTGTCGGTGATCGGACTGGCCCGACATACTCGAAGCCCGGGCGACATCCTGTTGATTCTCTATGTGCTGTATTCATTCGCGATCCACCTCACGACGCACATGTCGATATTCCGCTATCAACTGCCTTACAACTGGTTTTTCATTCTCTTTGCGGCGCGAGCGTTCGTGGATCGCCCGCTGTTGAGCCGTAAGCGCATCACGGCCGCCGTGGTGCTGATGGCCTTGGCCGTTTCTTCCCTGGTGGTCAATGCGATCAGGGCGCCGGACGCCGAGAGAAAGGAGCAACTGGAACAGAAACGGGACAGTCTCCCCGCCCGGGTTGAGGCAAGCGAACAGAAAAAGCAGGAGAGAATCGACCGATCGCGCCAGCGACGGGATAAACGTGCTAAGAGCGAGGTTGGCGGCGAGGCAGACGATGAAGACCTGGATGATTCGGATGAGTAATCTAATGACGGCAACGCCTTATCGCGGTCTGCGCCGGCTGGTGAATGACCGTTCCCACTTTGCCCGCCGTTTGCCGCACGTCTTTTGGGCATGCGTCGGATTGCTGCTTATGTTGCTTGTCGGTTTGAGCGCACTCGGCTGCGCGGACTTCTCGCCTCTGCTTCCGGGTTCGTCCGGACCGCCGGGTGACGGGGACTCGGGAAACGGAAACGACAACGACGGAGGTGAGGTGGACCCGTCCTCGCTTGCGGTTCGCCTGCAGGCCAGCAACCCCACGCCGACGCTTAACGAGGAGGTCATCCTGACGTGCTCGCTTGTCGAAGGCGACCCTTTTCCCGGTGATCCGGCCCGCCGCGTCACGTATGAGTTCGCCCCGGACACAGGCCGTCTGAGCGTCGACGCAAACTCCGGCGTCGCCAGGTTCGTCATCAGCGACGGTGATCTAAACGCCGCCGTTACGTTCACCTGCCGGGCCGTGGTCGACGGGAGCGAACGCGGCCAGGTCTCCAACGCAGTTGTTGTCGTCGCCCAGCCCGCACCGGGCGATGATCCGCTCGAGCCATAACACGTAACAGCGACGGATTTCGACCTCGACCTTTACCCATATCTTGTGGATCCCGGCGCGCGTCGGCTTCCGGTTCGCCGCTTAGCGGCGTAGGGCAGGACGAGGCGTAGGGCAGGACGAGCGAAGCGAGACCTGCCGTTGCCGTCTGTACAATGTTGTCAGGCGGGCGAAAAATCGGGTTGACAACCTCCGACTCGTGTAGTAGGATTTCCTCCGACTGGTGTAGTAGATTTGGTCGCTGCCTTTGCGACCGTCCGCAATTGTGCGACACGACTTAATTGTGGCATCGCGCAGGCTGAAGCCTGCGGCTCGGCGGCGCTGAGGGATCGCGCACGGGAAACTGAACTTCGACGGTGCATCGCGACATGGATTTAGGAACGGCTGAGTTGGAGGTCCTCAAGGCGCTGTGGGACGACGGACCGGGAACGGTGCGCGAAGTGTTGAATCGCCTGCACGACCAGGGGCGTCGCGTGGCCTATACGACTGTTCAGACTTTTCTGACCCGGCTGGAACAGAAAGGTTACGTCGTCAGCGACAAATCGGAGCTGGCGCACGTCTTTCGGGCGAAAGTCTCCAGGGAACGGGTGAGCCGCTCACGGCTTAAGTCGCTGCTCGAGCAGTTGTACGACGGAGCGGCCGGTCCGCTGGTGCTGCAATTGGTTCGCACCCAGCGGCTTTCGCGTGAAGACCTGGCCGAGCTGCAGAGGCTTATCGGCAAGCTGGACTCCACGAAAAGCGGACGCAGGAAACGTAAGCCAAAGGCTTAGGAACTGTAGCGAGATACGTGTGGCACGGGTATTCAACTCGTGTCCCTCACCGGTTGGAAACCGGTGCCGCAAGTTGAAAACCGCCACACGTTGTAAACCGGTGCCACAGGTGTTGTAGGAGTCTCTCAAAGGAGAACGACTCGATGGCGTGGTGGGCCTCCCAAGCAGCCGACCTGCTCTGGCGAAACGCCCTGTCGATCATTCCGCTCGTGATTATGGTCGCGGCCGTTTGCCGATGGATACCCTGCCGCCCGACAACGCGACACGCCTTGTGGCTGATTGTCCTGCTGCGTTTTATCGTTCCCCCGATCCTGCCTGGGCCCGTGGGGTTGAATCTTGCGGCATTTGGGCCGGATGCTCCTGCCGCGACCGCGACTGCAATCGACATTGACAGCCGACAGGCCGCAACTGCCGCGCTGGTGGAACCGGCGCCGGCACGAGAGCAGGCTGATGGATCGAAACCCCGCCGATCGAGGAGGAATGAGCACACTCCTTCCAGGGCGGTTGCCCGTTCCAAGACGCGCGCCTCCGTGCGATCCGCACAGGCGAGCGACTCAACCGGGCCGCCGTCCTTTGCTGATACACCCCCGCTTTCCGGTGATGACGTCGTGGACCTCGATCGGTGGTCATCGCCGGATGCCATTGTATTCACCCTGCCGCCGATGCGGGTTTCCATCGACCGAACACTCGCGGAACGCGATTTCGGTAAGCCGTTCTTAGCCTCGGAGGCGTCGATGCTCGCGATGGGTTCGTCGGAACGAGCCGTTGGCTCGCGTGGTCCGCGTTCTTCCGGCATTTACCGCGCACGTCCTGCGCGTGCCACCCCGGCTCAAGTCGAAAGCTCGCCCACCCCGGCCAACGCCGGCGGAGACGCGATTCGCCCCAGGCCGGCTCAGACCGACCCCGCATCGGCCGTGGCCACGAACGACGTTTCGTCCGGCGGCTGGCGCCGGTGGGGCCGGGGTCTGCTGACCGTTCGAGATGCGGTTTTTGGCCTGCCGCGAATTCCCACGGGCGTGTGGCTGTTGGGCATCGGCGTGATCCTGCTGGCGGTTACGGCTCGGGCGGTTCGTTTTCAGCGGCGTCTTCGGTCGGCGTATCCCGCCCCGGCGTCGGTGGCGCGGATGGTTGCCGACACTGCCGGGGAACTCGGTCTTGGACGCGCGCCGCAGACATTGATGGTTGACGACCACGTCACGCCGATGGTGTCCGTCGGTCGCGGCGCCCGCCTGATTCTCCCGACTGACTTGTGGCGTCAACTCGATGACGTTGGGCGGCGAGCGATTGTCTGCCATGAACTCGCGCACCTGCGTCGTCGCGATCATTGGGTGTATTGGGCCCAGTTAATCGCCGGGGGATTGTACTGGTGGCACCCGCTTTTGTGGTGGGTGCGTCGCCGGTTGGAGGCGGAAGCGGAACTGTGTTGTGATGCGTGGGTGACCTGGCTGATGCCGCACGGCCGCCGCGCCTACGCCGAAGCGTTGCTGGCCACCAGGCAGTATATCAGTGAACCCACGCCCGCCGTGTCCGTCGTGGGCATCGGCGTGATGACGATCCGTGCCAAATGTTTTGCAAGGAGAATTACCATGGTTATGACTGAGCGTGTGAAGCCGAGTCTATCCGTAGCGGGTATTGCGATGGTGGGCATGCTGGCCCTTGCCGGCTGGTCGGCCCCACCGGCGGAATCCTGCCCGCAGAATGATGTCGCAGCCAGCCACGCCAAGCCGGATTGCGCCGTCTCCAAGGTGGCGGATGCTGCATCGGGTACAGCCCGCATCGCGGCACCGTCAGCACCGTCGGCACGGTCAGCACCGTCAGCACGGTCAGCACCGTCGGCACGGTCGGCACCGTCGGCACGGTCGGCACCGTCAGCACGGTCGGCACCGCCGAGTCTGCCGGCGCTGCCAAGCCTCCCGGCATCTCCGGCAATTAGCGCTGCGTCGGCGATGACAGGCCACTTCGGCGGCGGTGACGATGAGCTGGAAAAGCGAATCGAAAGACTCGAACGCCAGATGGAGCGTCTTTCTGAACAACTTGACAAGCTGCTCAAACAGTCCAAATCGAGCGGCTGGTCGGGCGGCTCGGCGAGCAGTCCGGGATGGGTACCACTTCCGGCGAAGCCCAAATCCAAGCTTGAGGGACTCCTGGTAACGCCTCCCAAGATTGCATCAGGGAAGGCGGAGACCATGGTCCGTTCCTACAAGCTGCCCAAGGGCAAGCTCGAAGCGATCACCAAGCTGATGATCCGCCAGGACGTTCCGATTGTGGTCAGTCCCAAGGACGACCGCATCGACGTTCATGCCACGCCCATGCAGCACCATATCTTCAAAGCGTTCGTGGACATGATCAACTCCAAGGACGAGAAGGTGGACTACAAGCTGCCCAAAGGCAAGCTTGAGGCCTTGACGAAGTTGATGGTCCGTAACGACGTTCCGATCCTGGTGGGGGAGGGCAAGGACCGGATCACAGTGCACGGCGATACGCACGAACAGGCGATCTTCAAGGCCTTTGTCGACATGGTCCATTCGCCTGAGAAAGTCCGCGCCTCGTCGCTTAGCCGTGGCGAAAGCACGGGCGGCAGCCGCGTGATTGGGTCGGTGTCGAAACCTTTGCTGCAAAGCAAAGCCGAGGCCGCCAAGGCAATGCACGAGGCTCTTAAGCTCCAGCAGCAGGAAAGCCGGCACCAGCAGGCGCTTACCGCGTATGAGCAGGCCATGGCCTCACACAAGGTCTCAGCGGCCACCAGCGAGGCGATGCTGGCTGAAATCAGGTCCAAAGCCGAAGGAGCCAAGAGCCGCTCAAATGCGTTCTCGCTGGCCCTCGAGACCGACGTTCGGAGGTTAAAGAACGTCTTATCCAAAGCGGCGGCCACGGACGACGCCGAACGTCTCGAAATGACGCTGAAGCAAGTCGAGGCCGAGGTCCGCGAGATGGCCAACGAATCTGGATCCATGGTGCGAGAAGCCCGATCGCTCGACAAGGAGGCGAGGTCTTTGGCCCAGGAGGCGGTCAAACTGGAGCGCGAGGCCGACTCCTTTGAGGGTAACTCCGGTCGCCACTTGCTCGACAGCGCCAAGGTGCTGGAAAGAGAAGCCGCCGTTCTGGAGAAGAAGGCTGACGCGATCGAACAGGCCGCCGACAAGCTCGAGGCGGCGGTAGATAAGCTCAATGAGACGGTCGACCAGTTGCGCGAACAGGCCCGCCAGAAGCGTAAGACCGAGAGATAATCGCCGAGAGGTCCGGGGTGTGTGGGCCGGTGCGCTCCTCGACGCGTGCCGGCGCCCGACCTCGGAATAACGTCTCACCTTATCACGAATACAATAACGGTCCGAAGGGAGTCGGCCGCATTGTTCGTTCTTCTGACAACATCCGGGATTCGATGCAAGGGCCGGCTACGGCGAATCAGGCATTGGGCGCCGGGTTTCCCGCCCAGGAGCGTGAGCCGCCGATCGTGGTCGTACGATTCCATCGAATCCTGCAAAACGCCGGTCCGCCCACCGAGTATTTCGGGAGGTTTTCATGTTCCACATGCGTTGTCGCCTATTGTCGATCGTATGGCCCGTCGTGTTGGCAATGGCGGGCGCCTGGTCGGTCCCGCTGCCTGCACAGGCCCAGTCTTCCAGCGAGTCCGAATCGAATGATCCCGCGTTGCGGGACTATCTTGCCGGTAACGGGCTGCTCAATCGCGGGCTATACGAACTGGCGGGTGCGGAGTATCGCAAGTTTCTGTCGCAACATCCCAATCACGAGAAAACGCCGGTGGCGCGGTACGGCTTGGGTGTCAGCCTGTTCAGGCTTACGAAATACGACGAAGCAGTCCGCGAGTTGGAGCCATTGGGCAAGCGCAAGAGCTTCACGTATGGCGCTGAGGTGGGCACGGTGCTGGGCCAGTGCCACTTGGCGATGCGGCGATACGGCCCGGCGGCTGAAGCGTTCGAGTCGGCAGTTACCCGCTACGGCGATCACGAACTGGCTGACGACGCGTCGGCCGGGTGCGCCGAGGCCCTGTATCTAGCCGGAAAGCATGACGAATCCATCGCCCGCTGTGAGGTGCTGGTTTCGCGTTGGCCCGACAGTCCGCTGCGTGAGCGGGCGGAGTTCTTCTGGGGCCTGGCACTGATGGCCAAAGGAGAATACGGCGCTGGAGCTGTCCGACTGTCAAAGCTCCTGCGGAGGTTTCCGAAGGGGCAATTCGCCGATCGGGCTTCGTTGCTGTTGGCGCAGTGCCATCACCGCACCGGTGTTGTTGATCGCGCGGTCGAGCAGTATCACAGCATCATAAAGGCGGCGAAAAGTCGCTACGTTCCTGAGGCGATGCACGGCCTGGCGCTTCTGGCTCAGCAGCAGGACAATCCCAAGGAAGCGGGCGGCATTCTCGATCAGCTTCTGCGCAAGTATCCCAATAGCCCACTCGTACCATCGGCTCAGTTGCACAGGGGCCGGGCCTGGTTCGACCTGGGCAAGTTCGATCGCGCGTTCGACGTGTTCAAGCAGATTAGTAAGGACAATGTCGAGCTTCGCGACGATGCCGCCTACTGGATGGCCAAGTGCAAGCTGCGTCAGGGTGCGTTCGATGAGGCGGCCAAGCGACTGGGCCAGGCCGTCGGCAAGTACCCCAAGAGCGATCTGCTGCCGGAGATGCTGTACGACCGGGCCGTCGCCCTCGTCCAGGCGGATGAGCGCGAGACGGCGGTCAAGGTGCTGAGCGAGTTTCGATCGCGGTTTCCCAAGCACGCTATGGCCGCCGACGCGCTGCACCTGCTGGGCGCCACCGAACATCAGCGGGAGCGATACGATCAGAGCCTGGGGTATTGTCGGATGTTTCTGAAGCAATACCCCTCGCACGAGTTAGCCCCGACGATCGCATTTCTGGCGGGCGAGAATGATTTCCTGGCCGGCCGTTACGACAAAGCGGTCGACGCCTACCGCACCTTTCTGTCAGCCCACCCGAACGATCCCCAGGCAGACAAGGCTGGATTCCGTCTGGGCACCGCCTTACACCGGCTGGATCGGCTCGACGAGGCGCTGGACGTGCTGGCCAAGGTGAAAGACCGTGGCGACGAGGACGCCGTTCTCCGCACCAGTCTTATGACCGTCGGTGACATCCACTTTCAACGCGGCGAGTGGAAAAACGCCGAGCGACATCTTACGGACTACCTGGCCCGGGGTTTGGATGTTCCGTCGGCGGACGATGCGTTGCTCAAGCTGGGATTGGCACGCCAGAGGCAAGGTCGCTATGAAGCGGCGCTCAGCGCGTATGACACGCTTCTCGAACGGTTCGACAAAAGCCCGCACCGGCTTCAGGCCGTGTTTGAGCGCGGTCAGTCGCTGGTCTCACTCGAGAGGCACGCCGAGGCGAATTCGGCGTTTGAGCGGGTCCTTGACGAAGGTCGTGATTCGCGGTTCGCCACACACGCCCTCAACCATCTCGGTTCCATCGCGCTTAAGGGCAAGGATTACGAAGAGGCCGCCAAGCGATTCGCCCAAGTCGTCCGTGCATCGGAAGGCGACGACCTGAAGGCGGAGGCGTTGTTCCAGCGTGGCCAGGCCCTGACGGCAGGCGGGCAATTCAGATCAGCCGAGAAGGTCTTCATGCAATACCTGGATGAGTACGGGGACGGCGAGCGGGCCCCGCAGGCGTGCGCCCGGTTGGCCATCGCCCAGGCGCGGCAGGATCGCCACGAGGACGCGCTGAAAACCATCAAGCGAGTGGAGCGCCAGTACGGCAAGAAGATTGACCCGTCGCTACGTGCCGCCGTTGTGTATGAGAAGGCATGGTGCCTGCGTGAGCTGGGCAAAACGGACGAGGCCGTCAGGGCATATCGCGACCTGCTGAGCAACCACTCGAAGGATGCACCCAACGTCCATGCCGTGCTCGAACTCGCCGAGATGGAGGCCGCAGCCAAGCGGTATCAGTCGGCGGTTGACCTGCTCGAGCCACAGCAAAAGGCGATGGAAGACGGCTCGGCCGAGGTGCCGGCCGATGTGCGGGAGGCGAGTACCTACCGGTTGGCGGTGTGTTTCTTCGAGCTGGGTGAATTCGAGCGGACGGCGCGGCTGCTGGAGGAGTTCGGCAAAGAGTTCCCCGACAGCTCGCTTCTGGCGTCCGCAGGTTTCTTCTGCGGCGAAGCGCTGTTCAAAACCGGCAAGCATGAGCGGGCCGCCAAGCATCTGACGCGCGTCGTGCGGGAGTTTCCATCCGACCCGGCCTGCGGTCCCGGTCTTTTGCGCCTGGGCGAGTGCTTGGCGACGTTGCAGCGCTGGTCGGGCAGCGAGCGGGTCTTTGCGGAGTTCCTCGATCGATTCGGCCACGGCGAGCACTGGTTCCAGGCGCAGTTCGGCGTCGGGTGGGCGCGGGAGAATCAAAGTCGCTACGACGAGGCGGTCGCGGCATACCGAGGCCTCGTCGAACGCCACCAGGGCCCGACGGCGGCGAGGGCGCAGTTTCAGATCGGCGAATGTTTGTTCGCACAGAAGAAGTACGAACAAGCTGTGCGCGAGCTCCTAAAGGTGGACATCCTTTACGCGTATCCCCAGTGGAGCGCCGCCGCCCTGTACGAAGCCGGGCGGTGCTTCGAGAAGCTCTCGCAGCCGGAAAAGGCTCGGCAGCAGTTCGAGGCGGTGGCCCGGAAATACGAACAGACGCAGTGGGCGGACCTGGCTTCGAAACGACTCGCCCAGGCATCCGCCGGTTCCCTGCCCGGTCGGTGATTCGAGCCGGGTATGGAGGGAGCCTTGTGGGACGGGCATTCCTGCCTGTCATCCTTTGTTGGACGTCGAGACCGGATACCACCGTGGCACCGGCGACCCGCCGGTGAACTCCACATTCTCGAAAGCCGGTCCCACATATACTCCGAGGAGCGCAGACCGTGAACCTGTTGGCAGGCAGACTGGGCGTCTTAGTGCTGGGCCAGGCGACTGCGGAACCCGCGGTTGATCCCTCATCAGTCGAAGTGCAGTCGGTGTGGGACTTCGTGGTCAAAGGCGGACCGATGATGATTCCCATCATCGGGTGCTCATTGATCGCACTTGCCGTTTTCGTAGAACGAGTCATCAGCCTACGACGGGCCAACGTCATCCCACCGGACTTCCTGCCCGGCTTGAGGAATGCCTTGAAAGACGATGACCCCAGCCGCAGCAAGGCGCGGAAATACTGCCGGGACGACGCCAGCCCTGTGGCGAACATCCTTCTGGCCGGCATCAAGAAGCTGGGCCGGTCGCTCGAACTCGTTGAGAGACACATCCAGCAGGCCGGCGAACGCGAAGTCATCAAGCTGCGCAAGTACCTACGGCTCTTCATTGTCATCGCGGCCATCGCGCCGCTGATGGGTCTTCTCGGAACGATCCTCGGCATGATCAAGGCCTTTCAAACGGTGGCTGTCTCCGGTGATGCGCTGGGTAAGACGGAATTGCTGGCCACGGGAATCTATGAAGCGATGATCACGACCGCCGCGGGTCTTTTGTTGGCGATTCCAGTTCTCGTAGCCTACCACTGGATCTCCGCCCGCGTTGAGCACCTCGTTATCGAGATGGACCAGATGAGCGTGGATTTCATTGACCGGTACGCGTCGACGCCGGCCGGGCCCGCAGTTGTAGCCGAGACATCCCAACGTGTGGAGGACGCGCAAGTCGCCCGGCCGACAGTCGAGCAAGCTACGAAAGGGGAGGCGGAAGTGGTCGAGGCCGCCGAGGCCGTAGCGTAGCGGTGAGGGGCGCCCCATCCCTTCCCACAAGGAAGCGGTGGGGTTCTCCCATCCGCTTGCCTGTGTGTTTCGCGCCGACCGCCGCATCATATATAAGGAGTTCACCCGGTGTTCATCAAAGCCAGAGAAAACGGACCTGGGGTGGCCATAGAAATCACTCCGTTGGTGGACATGGTCTTTCTGTTGTTGATATTTTTCCTGGTCGCGACGACCTTCCACCAGACCGAACGGGAGATGCAGATCGCCCTGCCGGTAGCGGCTTCGTCCGCTCCTATCAGTATGTCGTTGCGTGAGCTGATCATCAACGTAGACGCCGAAGGTAAGATCATCGTCGGCGGGCGATCAATGGATGAGGCCGATCTGCAATCCATCGTGGCCGAGGCGGTCGAGATCAACCCGGAGCAAAAGGTGACGGTCCGTGGCGATCGACGTACGGCCTATTTGAACGTTGTGCGCGTTCTCGACATCTGCAAGGGCAGCGGAATCCGGGAGCCGTATTTGGATACGGTGCTGGGGGAGTAGCGAATAGCGAATAGCGAATGGCGAATAGCGAATAGCGAATAGCGAATAGCGAATGGCGAATAGCGAATAGCGAATAGCGAATAGCGAATGGCGAATAGCGAATGAGGAGCACAGAATGAAGAACCGCTGTGTCGGGCAATTATGCGACATGACTCACTTTGCGGCATCGCGCAGGCTAAAGCCTGCGGCTCGGCGGCGTTGGGGGGCAATGTGGAGTTCACCGGCGGGTCGCCGGTGCCACGCTCCTCGTGTTCATAGGCGGGGCATTATCGGCGTAGGTCAGACAACGCTATGAAAAAGGCGCTACTCATCGGTTTGTGTATTATCGCGATTATTGCAGCGGTCGCGATCATCTGTTATATGCAGCCTGTGCGCCGGGTATATCTCACTGACGCCGACACAATCAAACAACCTGTCGAGACCGCGATCGCGCGCGATATCCTCTGGCAGCCGCCGGCCAAACTCCCCACGGCGATCAACACCGGCGCGGACGACTACGAACCGCGGTTGAGTTGGGACGGCCTGTCGTTGTTCTTCGTTCGCGGCAAGGCGGGTGAAAACGCGGACATCTATGTATGCTGCCGGACACCCGACGGGTGGACCGAACCCACACCGATAGCAGCCGTGAACGGCAAATATGATGATCTCGGGCCGGAACCTTCGGCCGACGGCAGGTCCCTCTACTTCTACAGTAATCGGCCGGGTGGATCGGGCGGCTATGACCTGTGGGTGTCATACAAAGGGGAGGGCGGCTGGCAGGAGCCTGGCAACCTGGGCCCGCGCGTCAACTCCGAGTTCAACGACTACGGGCCGACCGTCACCTCGGACGGGAAGACTCTGTACTTCGCATCAAACCGTCCCCAACCGCAGGACACCGACGAACCCAATCCCGACGCCTGGCCCGCCACCGTCCGCGAGGACCTGTACCAGCGGGACTACGACCTCTACATGACGGTCGTTACCGACAGCGGCGTCGGTGAAGCAACTGCGATTGCGGAGTTGAATACTGAATACAACGAAGGCGCCCCGGCGGTCAGCCCGGTCGGGGATTTTCTTTACTTCGGCTCCGACCGCCCGGGCGGCGAGGGCGGGTTTGATGTGTATCGCTCCCGCCGTCTACGCGGAACGCATCGCGAGCCGACCAACCTGGGCGATGCGGTCAACACGGCCGCCAATGAACTCGACCCCGGCCTGACGACGGGCGGCTATGCGTTGTACTTCAGTTCCGACCGCCCGGCGCGGCGCACCAACACGGACAAACCCAACGACTACAACCTTTACCAGACCACCTCGCGCGAAGTGTTCCGTGATGTTGAGGAGCAAATGCGGGCGGCTATCGACTGGTGGGGTTTGTGGTCACAGATCGGTCCGAACCTGCTGTTGGCGTTGCTAGCGCTTCTCTTGCTGCTGCTTCTGCTGCGTTTGTTTAACGAGGCTCGCCTCCGCAAGCTCAGTCTGCTGGCGAAATGCCTGATCGCTTCACTGCTGGCCCACGCGATGTTGCTTTTTCTGTTCAATTTCTGGGAGGTGAGCGCGGCGCTGGCCGGGATGTTGGGCCGGCACAGTGCAATTCAGGTCGCTCTGGTCCCATCGACCGGCGGCAGCGAGATCGCATCGCAGATCCGCGGCGATTTCACCCGGTTCGACACACCACCGCCACAGGAGACCGCCGTCGAGCGGCGCAGCGAGACGCTGAGTATCCGACAGACGGTCGCGACGGCTGTGCTTAACGTGGAGCGGTTGACGCCCGAACGGGTGGAAAAGCCCGCAATGGAAGTCACGCCGGACGAAGCCGAGGCGCGGTTGGTAGATGCATCGATCCCGGCCCCGGCGTTATCCTGGACCGGAAGGCCGATGCGCGTGGACCTCGTAGTGCCTGATGAAACGCCCCGCGTTCAAAGCACCGAAGCTGTTCTTCAGATCCAAAACGCTGCCGCCAATCCGCGCCCCGTCGACCGTGCCGATATGGATGCGGCCACGACAGCCCCGGTCGATCACTACCGGACCGTCGATTTCAATCCACACCAATCGGACCGTGACGCCTCGGCCTCTGTGGATGCGAGATTCGCAGACGCATCAAGCCGGCACGACGCCACACCGTCGTTTGAGTCGAGGGACAGCGCTGCCGAACTGGCGTTTATCGAACATCACAGCCCGGTCGATGTTGACCTGCCGGCCATCGCCAAGGCCGGATCGGACAACTCCACGGAATCCGCACTACAGGCGCCCTCGGCAACCACCGACACACCGCGTCGAACCGAAGCCGTCGACGCGCTTGCCGCAACGGCGACCGCACCCATGTCGTTCCTGAAGCCTCAATCGCCTGGCACTGCGCCCGGCGGTACAACCATGGTCTCGCCCACCGAGGATGAGCTATCAGACGCCGCCCTGACCTACGCCGCTACCGACTCCATCGACAACAACAGTGCCATTGTCACAAGCCCGCCGGCGTCCGACGTCGCGCTTCCGTCGCTCGAAGAGGCCGCCGCCGCTGCAACACCCGAGACGCGGCCACGGTTCGCGTCGATGGACACCCGATCGCCGGGCCGTGTTCCGTTCACCGAGCCGACAAACCGCGACGTGGAGCACGAACTGGCCAGACTCGATCCAACGTTGAAGGTCGGCCTCCAGAACGAAGCGACGTTGGTTGCACGGGATCAGGACGAGGTCTCCGACATGGCGGTCAGGTCGTCGGATGTCGTCACGCCGTCTTTGACCGTTGTGGCGTCTTCCATACCCGCACTTACGGGTTTCACCCTGCCTCCGCTGAATGAGGCCGAGTTGAGCTTCGAGAAAGAGGCGACCTCGCCCCCGCCGGCAAGCGTCGATCTGAAGTCGACGCGGGAGTCGCTGCCGCCGCTTGCCCCGCATGATGTCAAGCCGGCGTCGGTGGACGTGGTCGCGTTCGCGCCGACTGCGGATGTCTCCGTCAGGCGGATGTCGCGAAGCCTGGCAGACGTGCTGCCTCGGCATCGAGACGACGATCATCGGTCAAACCCCGCGACTGATCTGCCGGTACCAAACGAGGCCAGGATCGAGCCGGGCGATGCTCTTGCCCTCAAGATAGCTCTTCCGCCGGACGTGGAACCGCCGGAGAACCCGTATAAGCAACGCTCGCCGGGCCAGCGGACGAACATCGTCAGGACCATGGGCGGTAGCGAGCGGACCGAAAGCGCGGTGGCGTTGGCTTTGGATTGGCTCGCGCGGCACCAAAGCGAAGATGGGCACTGGGACGGGGATGAGTTTGACGCCCGTTGTGGTGGGTGCGGCGGCGAGACGGATATCACTGCTGATATTGCCCTGACCGGCCTGTCACTGCTTTGCTTCCTCGGCGCCGACCATACGCACGCGAAGGACGGCCCGTACCAGAGCGTGGTCGAGCGCGGGGTTTCGTGGCTGGTGGACCGGCAGGAACCTGACGGCGACCTGCGCGGCGAGGAAACGATGTACAGCCATGCGATCGCCGCAATCGCGATCTCGGAAGCGTATGCCATGACCGGCGACCCGCGCTTGCTCGACAAGGTGCGGCGGGCGGTCGCCTTCATTCACGAAGCTCGCAACACCCGCGTCGGCGGCTGGCGATACGATCCCGGGCAGGTGGGCGACACATCGGTTTTGGGCTGGCAGGTAATGGCGTTGAAAAGCGCCCAGATGGCCGGTATCGAGGTACCGTATGAGTCGCTCAACTGCGCCCGCGCGTGGCTCGACAGGGTGAGCAAGCCGACCGGTTCAGGCCTGTATGCGTATCAGCCCAACCGGCGCCCCACCCCGGCCATGACCGCCGAGAGCATGTTCGCCCAACAGCTTCTGGGCCGGCGTCGCGACGAGCCGCGCATGCGCGAATCCGCGGCGTTGCTGATCGACAACCTCCCGGACTGGCATTCGCAACCCAACACCTACTACTGGTACTACGCAACGCTTGCCCTCTATCAACATCAAGGCAAGGAATGGAAGCGCTGGAACGATGTGCTGACCCGGCAGCTCATAAAAAACCAGCATCGCTCAGGCCCCAAAGCCGGCAGTTGGGACCCGGTGGGGGAATGGGCCGACCTTGGCGGTCGGGTCTACCAGACCGCTCTGTGCACTCTCATGCTGGAGGTCTACTACCGATACTTGCCGCTCTACAACTTCGACCAAAAAGCTGCGCCGGACGACGCAATCGGCATGATTCGCGGACGCGTCGTCGACGCGGAAACCGGCCGTCCCCTGCCTGGCGCCACGGTCCGCCTGGATCTGCCCGACCGCCCGCCCGTCACGGCCCGCACGGGCATAGACGGCGCCTACGTGATGTTCGCCCCAAGGGTGCCGGACTTCTTCGCCTTGTCGGCCTCGAAGGACGGATACGTGCCCAAATCCGCCAACGTACCGGCCGCGCAGCTCGAGGGCACCACGCTGATGCTGGACTTCCACCTCGAAGCCGAAAGCAAGAGCATCGTGGCCGTCGAGGAAGAACCTGAATTGCACCACCTGGGCAACAATCGCTTCGAAGGTAGAATCAACAGCCAGTTTCAGCGAGAGAGCGAGGGCAGGGCGTACCTGGCTCAGTTCGATCTCGATGAAACACAGGTGGCCCCCTTCATCAGCTCGGTGGAGATCCACCTGTTGGCTAAGGGTGTTCAGTGTCCGGCCCAGATTCGCATCAACGACACCCTGATCGACGCCCGACTTGACGGCGCCCCGGCCGACGGCAGCTTCGGCGAGTTCTCGGCTGAGTTCGACCCGTCGCTATTGCACGAGGGAGCCAACACCGTGCTAATCCGAACGATCAGTTGTCGCGGCGACCTCGACGACTTCGAGTTCGTCAACGTGCAGTTCCGACTGGCCAGATGATGTATCAGAGACTCTGACAATACCCGTGGAACCGGTTTCCAGCAGGTGAATAACACGGGTTGAAAGCCCGTGCCATACCTGTTTTGTTAGAATTCCTCAATCATATTGCCTTCGCCTGCCGCGCAGCCGGTCACGTCAGTCCCTACTGGGGGCACACCAATCTTCACCACAGCACCACAGGCCAACTATGACGGACTTATGTACGTGCTACCGTTGCTGCATAAGATCAGATGGGACTGCGACCTTTGAGGACATACTCTGCATTGCTTCGAGCATCAAGGTCGATATTTGATCCTGGGGATCGGCTTCGACCAGCGGTGTGATCACGTCTGCGGCGGGCTCGAATTCAGCCGAACAGAACAAGGCATAGCCCAACATGAAACGCGCGGCGGCGTCGCCGGGATACGTGGCGACATGATGAAAAAGTTGCCCTATCCGGCTCTCAAGCACCGACGGGTCAGGGTACAAACCACGTATGTCCAGAGGATGGGCCGCCAGGTCCGGGGCCTGGTCCAACGCCCCGCGGACAGCCGCGGAGGCCAACTCATAGTCACCGTCCGCAAACCACGTGAATCCATACAGGATCAGGGCATACCCGTCGTTGCGATCCTCGAGCGCGACGCGCACAAACAATCGCCGGGCCTCGTCATAGCGGCCGCTGCGAAACGCAGCCACGCCCTGGTCGACCAGTGGATTCACTCCCGGAACCAAGGTTGCGAAACTGAGCGTCGGTTTCTCCATTGCGGCCTCGGGCGGCGGCACCGTCTCAACCGGAAATGCGGCGCTGGATTCCTGGACGAAGCCGACATTCCGGTCAGCGACGGCCGGGTCGTCATCATAGAACAGGGGCGAAGACTGGAACGGCGGACTCTCGTAAACCTCGTACCGGCTGTACGACTCATACATTGGATATGAGATCGGATATTGATACGAGTGGTGGACATACACGTTCTGGACGTAGGGCCAGCTCGTGTCGTACACATCGTAGCAATAGCCGTCGTGATACGGGTAATACCTGTAATAGTGTGAGTCTTCACGGCGGACAATCGTCGGGCGGATTTGAATACTGACCCGACCGCCGCCGCGGTCGCCGAGCTCGCACCGGTCACGCGTAGTCGCGCTGGTCGAACCGGCGGCCAAGTGCTTCGACGGTGAGATGTTGGTGGATGCGCCCGGAATGCGAACGGCCGGCCCGTGCGACCCGATGCCGGCCTTGTATTTCGCCAAGCCCCCCCCCGAAGGATTGGTCATCCTGGATTTATCGAGGCCGCGATAGGTGCTGGGCAAGGAGCGGGCCGGCGACGCGCGAACCGGGCTGCGGCTGATGCTCGCCGTCGTTCCGCGCGATAACGCACCACGCGAGATGCCCGTTGTGCCGGACGTGCGGTTCCATGTGGGCCCGGTCAGGCTCGACGACCGTATCGGCGACCTCGATGTGGACGAACCGACCTTGGTCGGGGGTCTGGCGGATGACGACCGGTAAACCGGCGTTCGATTCCAGTACGTAGGCCGTGATGCCGCGGACCCGACCGACGTGCGCGACGCACCGATGTGGATTTTGCTTACCGTGCCAGTTCTGCTCGGTAGCAGCCTGGACGCCGCCGAACTAGGGGCCCGAAAAACCGAGGAGCCGGCAGGGCGTTTCCCGATCGAACCGCTCGGCATCGCCCGGCTCAGGCCGACCCGGCCGGCGGATGCCGACCCGACACGTGCTTTTGCGATGCTGCTGAACCGGGATGACGGCAGACGGCTTGCGCTGGACCGAGTGGAGCGGTACGAGCGGTACGTCGAACTGCTAGGGCGAGGGGTCGGACGAGACGCAGTGGAACGGACCGCGCTTCGACTTACGCTGCTGCGTACAGGAGCACGGCTGGCTGTGGATCGGGCGGGCGTGCGGCTTTTGGTCGAGCGAGACGCCGCCGATTTCTTGGCCGGAGGGGCTGCCCCGGCCGTCGGCAGGCCGACATGAACGGCTGCGGTAAACAGAAACGCAACAGCGACTGCCAATGCTCGTGCACGGTTCATGGCCTGTTACCCCCAAGGCGGATTCGAGATCCGCCTGAATCACGACATCGATCAATAATTGCACCGTGTTAAATAATACACGATAAACGTCGCATAATCAAGTCAATTGCCCAAGCATTCTCCGCCAGACAGGGGAATTCTCAACTGATAGGCGAATAATCGCCCGGCGGACCGGTCAGACTCGCCTGTTCAACAGGGCCGGGATTTCGAGGAGGGTTCGGACCGTGTGATCAGGTCGGGTGTTGCCGATGTCATGAATGCGGTCGTCGCGGTTCACCCAGGTGGTCGTGATGCCCAGCCTGCAGGCCCCGCCAACGTCGCTGTGCAGCGAATCCCCCACGTGCATCACTCGACGCGGGTCGACGCCCATCACTTCGGCAGCACGGAGGAAGATCGGCCCGTGAGGCTTATAGGACCGCACATCTTCAGACGTGACGACGGCGTCGAACCTCAGGTCGTGCTTTTGAATCGCGGATTGGATGTCATCGGTGTCCGCGTTCGAGACGCAGCAGATGGGAAGACGAAGTTGATCAAGCCAGGCCGGTACGTCTTCATGGAGGGCGGGGTTGCTCCAGTACTCCTTCAGGATTCGCACGAATGGTTCGGGGTCCATCGGACCGACCATTCCCCGCAGCGTGGCCTGAAGGCTGGCGCACTCACATTCATGCAGCGTGCGGAATCGGTGGCGGCTTCCGGCATCGATCATGGCAAAGAAGCGTTCTCCCCACCGTACCGCGAACTGCCCCGGCGTCATGGTCAAGCCGAACGCCTCGACCACACGCCTACACGCCGTCTCGACCGCCCGCCGATCGCCGGCGCTGAGCGTGCCGTAAAAGTCGACGAAGACAGCGTCAAAAAGACCCAGCGGCAAAGGAAACTCCTCCTACAAGCGTGCGGTCCACCGGCCGGGGCGTTTATCGCAATCCGCAGGCTTGGAACGTGCACCACGTGGGCAGCCTTCGCATTGAGAGGGCGCGCGAGCCGGTGTTCGTTAGGCGACCGACACGATCACCTGTGATAATATGGCCTGTATCCGGGTGCGGCAATCACCTCACGGGCGGCGGATTGTCATTATCCGGACCTTGAATCAACGGTTCAAAGGAAACGTATAATATAACAGGGGTCAGGGAGACCCGAGACGGTCGACGACCGAAGCCAGGCTTCGGTTCGACTCGTCCAGGCAGATTCCCGCGACCCGGGGTTAATCATGGACTGGCAAGCACTGCGAGACGAGTTTCCGATAACCCGGAACTACAATTTTCAGAACCACGCGGCTGTGGCGCCGCTAAGCCGCCGAGCGGCGCATGGTATGCGGCAGTACCTGCGCCACGCGGAAGAAACCGCCTACCTTGAAGGCGATTTCAGAAAGTGGGCAGACCGCGTGCGACAGCAGGCGGGCGATCTGATCAACGCCAACGCCGACGAGATCGCCTTTACCAAGAACACGACCGAGGGCATCAGCTTTGTCGCCAACGGGCTGAACTGGACCAACGGCGACAACGTCGTGCTCAGCAACGTCGAGTTCCCCGGCAACGTCTATCCGTGGCAGGCGCTTCAGTCGCGCGGCGTCGAGCTTCGCATGGTTTTGGAAGAGTACGGTCGCGTTCCCCTCGAACAGGTGACCGCCGCCATCGACAGCCGCACGCGCGTGGTGGCCATCTCCTCCGTCCAGTTCGCCAGCGGCTTTAGGACCGACCTTGCCACCCTCGGCGAGTACTGCCAGAGCAAGGGTGTCTTTCTGAGCGTCGACGCGATCCAGTCGCTGGGCGCGTTTCCGATCGACGTGCGGGCGATGCGCATTGACTTCCTCTCTGCGGACGGCCACAAGTGGCTCTGTGCCCCAGAGGGCGCAGGCATTTTCTTTGTCCGGCGTGAATTGCAGGGGCATCTGCACCCTTCGACCATCGGGTGGGCGTCGATGAGGGACCCGTTCGACTTCTCGACGTACCACTTCGAGTTCGCCGACAGCGCCCGCCGTTACGAAAGCGGCAGCTACAACTTCGCCGGGATCTTCGCGTTGGGGGGGGCGTTTGAGCTGATCGCGGAAGTCGGCGTCGAGAACATTGCCCGACGAGTACTCACGTTGACGGATCGCTTGGTCGAGGGTCTGCGTGACAAGGGCTATCGCATCGTCAGTTCGCGGGACCGGGGCGAAGGCAGCGGCATCGTCGCATTCTTCTCCGACACGCACGACCTTGACGACATCCAGCAACACCTTCAAGCCGAGCACCGCATCGTCATCGCGGTCCGCAACGGCCGGCTGCGAGCCAGCCCCCACTTCTACAACGCAACGCGCGAGATCGATCAACTGATCGATGTGCTTCCGTCTCACTAAGAGGGTGTATGAGAAGCGGGACGAAGAACCGAGCCGCGACCGTGAGGGAGCGGTTTTCCGCGGATGATACCGCACCGGTTCCTTACGGGCGCGACTCGGATAAGACCTCTCACACATGCTCTAAGGCATTCCAATAATATCTGTGACACCGGTTTCCGTGGCACCGGCGACTCGCTGGTGGATTATTATCGCGGGAACCCGGAGGCGTTGCTGGCCCAGCGCCGCCGGAAATTGCAAACGGCCAGAGAGCTGCGAAAGCAGGAGAACATCAAGCTGCGACAGCGCCTGACCCCCTGGGTGGAGGACCAAACTGTGTCTTATTCGAGGTCGGCGATTGTCTCACTTTGATTGAAACAAATCAAAATGCGGGTTTTAGTCCACGCGATTCTCCAGGTTGAAGCGGGTCTTCCATCCGCGAAATCGCGCAGGCTAAAGCCTGCGGGTTGGTTTGTGATCGTAGTCGCAGCATTTGCGAAACGGCGGCTCAGTTCAACGCTACCGACGCCGCGAGTCAAGGTGCGCAGGTGTCTTGGCGCTCATCAGCCGCTGATATGTACCGCACCGCCCTTGCGGGCCTTGTAGAGTGTGATCAGGCCGGTGTCGGACGCCCCCAACATCCAAAACGCCTTCGGCAAGGGGAACTTGGACTCGTCGATGTCGCTGCTGCCCTCGAATCTGGGGAACTTGCGCGATCTTGGATCGGGACCGATGCTCCAGACGGCGTACACAGCCGGGCTTCTCGGCTCGCGCGCGAAGTGGGCGTAGAACCGGCCCTGATCACTCTCACATCTTGGAAAGTCATCCGGCACCCAGATCTTGGCTCTGGGACGCGTCTTCTGCTCGGGATAATCAAAAAAAGTACCATTGTACCAGATCGCCCCGGGTGCGAGGTACTTGTAGGTGTGGTCCGGGTTGAACACGTCGCTGAATTGTGCCTGAGGAATCAGGCTCGGACTAGGCGGTAGAAAACCGTTTTCCGCCAACTCCACCGGCAACTGATTGTTGACGTTGGTACCGCAGGCGCTGCGGGTGGGCGGAACCTGCTCCATGTTGTCCATTGCGTAGGCGTCCAGCGCCACGGTGATCTGACGCAGGTCGGCGTGTGCTTGAAGCACCTTCGCCTGTATCCTGGCGTTTCGCAGCCCCGGCAGCAATATCGCAACAAGCAACGTCGCTATGGCAATCACAGCGAGAAGCTCGATCAGCGTGAACGCGCCGCCCGGGCGTCGAACCTCCTGACTACACCCACCCCTGCCGAGATGATCAGCCCGGCGATGCATGACCCACTCCAGGTGTCAGCCTCGTTCTCAAAGTGGAGGCAGGTCGGCGCGTCCGGCTGACAACGCACCGGACCTGCCGCACATGACCATTATCGACATCCGCCGATACTCAGTTTCGCACAAGCCGAAGCCGTCCGGCACCGCGGGTCGCCCACCGTGCCTGCGCCGCTGGCAGGCCGACGCCGGATCACCTACCAGCCGGTGCGGCACGAACGCCCCCGGAACCGTTACTTGCAGTCCACCTCCTTGGCGAAGTCGACACACTCCACGATCTTGACGGCGTGCAAGCCGGACTGGTTCCTCCACTTGGCCTTGGCTTTGCCGTTGGCCTTGGTCTTGACGACTTTCACCTCGCCGTTATTGGCAATCGTCACTTCAATGTCTTTCGGAAGGCGTGACTTGACGACCGCCTTGAGTTTGCCGTTATTGCACTTGACTTTGAGCTTCTTGACAACGTCGCAGTTCACCTCGGCGCCGATGACGTGGCCGTTACCGTCGTATTTCATTACCCACAGACGATATCCGTCCATCAGTCCGTTGTCAGGGTCGAGGTCTTCCTGGTCGAATATCCCGATGATGTCGAACCGCCCGGGAGGCGGATCGAATATCTCGAAACACTCGTTGCGGCCAAGCTTCACCGGAAACGTGCGTCCGGTTCCATCCTCGATGACCAGCTCGCCGTCGGGTTTCCAGTTTTCCCGACTGATGAAATCGACGTCGTTGAAGCGCACCAACGTGCCCTGGTAATGCTCGACACCGATCAACCGCTGATGGTCGAAGATGAACTCGTCTCTCTCGTCCTTGACGTCCGACAGCGTGATCAACTCAGGCGCCGGCAGCCCGAAACCCGCCTCCAACAGGTGAATGTCAAAGTCCATACTGGGGTCTTTGCAGTGCTGCTCGTTGATGTTGGTCTTACCGCGGAAATGCAGGCCGGGCGCGCGGGCGTACACCTTGACCAGATCTCCAGGCCGAAACGGATGCCCCGTCTGCGGGTCAAAGTTTAAGCGCCGCATCTCCGCACGCCACTCTTCATCTGTATAGCTGTCCTCCGGATGCTTTCCCCTGATCTTGCCGATGTATTGCCCCATCCACAAGGCGGTGCCGCCGAAATCTTCCGGGTCGGCGGTTTGTATGAACTCCTGCCACAACCCGCCCAGAAAGTTGGGGGCGCCGGGCGTTGGATCGAGCATGTCATCAGGATGGTTGATGATCACGCCTTTCATGTAGATTGGCTCGTTCAGAGGGAACACCCCAAACCCGTTTTCGTCAACGGCTTGGTATTCCACGTGCGGCGTGTAGTCTTGTGCCGACACGCTTGTGCCGGCCAGGTGCGCGCTCGCCAACAATGCGATGGCAATCAACATTCCGCGTCGATTCTGCATCATGTTTCTCCTTCCCTTTTCAAAAAGACCAAAACGACCGTGCGCGATCCTGCAACTGGACTGAGCCGCAGGCTTTAGCCTGCGCGATACCGCCATCGACAACGTGTCACACAATTGCGCACGGTCATATAGCGCACAAAACCCTTGTCCGTCTATTCTAACCTTCTCGCGTGGCGAGTCAAGCATCGTATGGCAGGACGAGCATCGTATGGCAGGACGAGCGCAGCGAGACCTGCCGTTTGATGACTGTGGGACAGGCTTCCCAGCCTGTCATTGACCGGCTGGAAAGCCGGTCCCACAGTGGTATCGGTGCAGGTTCGTGCTGGTGTGAGTCAGGTAGTCAGGTAGGGCAGGACGAGCGCAGCGAGACCTGCCGACACCTCGCGCTTATTCATCAATGTCCGGTAAATCGACGGGCGAAGAGCCCGGCCAATTCGGATCGAGCCATCCGTTTCGTACGTGCTGATGAAAGCTCGACCAGGGCCAATCCTCCGGCTTGTCCACATATCCGTGTTTGACAGGGTTCAGATGGATGTAGTCGTGATGCTTGAAGTAGTCTTCCTCACTGCGGATGCGATGCTCCCAATATCGCGGCTGCCACACGCCCTTTCGTCCCTGCCGGTGTTGATCCTTCGTGACCGCGCGATCCTTACCGCCGCACGACAGGTACTCGCGCGTAAATCGTTGCTTGATCTGCCGCCAGCGCTCGGGATAATTGTCGTCCCGGTCCGGCAACGTCCAAATACAGTGAAGATGGTCCGGTAAGAGAACACATACCGGCATGTCGAAAGGCCACCGTCGGCGTACATGCTCCATTGATTCGCGCAGCAAACGCCGGGAGAGCGAATCATCGAGAATCCTGCGGCGACGGTAGGTCACCACGGTGAAGAAATATGTCGCGCCTCTCTCACGCCGGCGGAGGTAATTGGGCATCGGCGAATGATAGAGCAAGAGGTCCTGCTTGTGCAATCATTCGCAGGGCGCGACGAACGCCGCCTTGCCGGGGTGAAACCTGCCTATGCCTTGGGGAACGATGGTCGCGGCAGGTCTCGCTGCGCTCGTCCTGTCCTACCCCACTACCCCACGCTTCACGAGTCGCGGCAGGTCTCGCTGCGCTCGTCCTGCCCTACCTCACGCTTCACGAGATGCGCTGGTGCGAGAGTCCTTTCTCGCACCCCGTGAAGTCGCGGCAGGTCTCGCTGCGCTCGTCCTGCCCTACAGCGCTGCCCTACCACACGCTTCACGAACGACGCTTCACGAGATACGCTTGTGCACCCAGGAGACCCCGCGCCGAGAATGGAGCCGAATTGACCCGGACACCTGGCTTTGCGTATACTTACATCAGGCCCGGCAGCGGCGCGGGTGTGCGCTCGCGCCGCAAGCGTTCTGGGCCGACGTAGGGAGTACGATTGAACGAACTGACACGGGAAGATCTGTCGGTCGCCCGCGAGCGAGCGTTGCTGGTTGGGATTCTGCTGCCCGACAGCAATGTGGATTTCTCTAATCCTCTGGCCGAACTGGGGGCGCTGGCACAGTCCGCCGGCGCGGAGGTGGTGGACGCCTTGGTCCAGCGGCGGATGACGCTGCACCCCGGGCTGGGGGTGGGCACGGGCAAGGCCGAGGAGATTCGCCAGCGGGCCGACGCCAACGAGGCCTCCGTGGTCATGTTCGACAACGACCTGAGCCCGCGTCAGATTCGCGGTCTGGAAAAGACCATTCAGCGCAAGATTCTTGATCGTAGCGAACTGATCCTCGACATCTTCGCGTCCCGGGCAAGAACCCACGAAGCCAAGCTGCAGGTTGAGTTGGCCCAGTTGGAGTACACGGCTCCGCGACTTCGCGGCATGTGGACCCACCTGGAGCGCATCGCGGGCGTGGGAGGCGGGACCGGGGCGGGCGTCGTCGGGGGCATCGGGACGCGAGGTCCGGGCGAGCGCCAGATCGAGATCGACCGCCGCATCGTCCGCAAACGGATCGTCCAGCTTGAAGGCGAGATCGAGAAGATCGACGCCCGCAAGATCCGCGAGCAACAGGCCAGGAAGGACGAGTTCACCGTCTCCCTGGTCGGCTACACCAACTCGGGCAAGACGACACTGCTCAACACCCTCACCGGGACGCAGCAGTTCGTCGAGGACATGTTATTCGCAACGCTGGACACAAAGACCGTCCGCTGGCCCCTCGGCGACGGCGCTACCGTGCTGCTGAGTGATACGGTGGGGTTTGTGCGTGACTTGCCGCACAGGCTGGTTGCTTCGTTTCGGGCGACGCTGGAGGAGACCATCCACGCTGATCTGCTTTTGCACATGGTGGACGCCGCGTCGCCGTTTGCGGTTCATCAGTATGACTCGGCTAATGCCGTGATCGCCGAGCTGGGCTGCGGGGACTACCCCACGATCACCCTCCTGAATAAGATGGACATCGCGCAGGACCTGTCCATGGCCAAGATCATTGAACACCGCGCGCCGCAGACGCTGCGCCTAAGCGCGAGAACCGGCGAAGGCTCCACCGAGCTGGCTGAGTTGGTCAGGACCGCGATGAAGGGTGGTGTGGTGGAGGCTACCCTGAGCGTCCCCGGCGGCACCGGCAAAGTGATTGCGGAAATCGAGCGCCGGGCCTTGGTCCTGCGCCGACGCTATGTCGATTCGATCGTCGAATTTGACGTGAAGATCAGCGAAACCCAGCTAAGCCAACTGAGCGGTCGGTACCCGGAGTTGAAACTGCTCAACCCGTAAGCAACGGATCAGCGTCGGTGAGGCATGGTTATTGGTCGCTTGTCGTGCCACCCGCCGCGTCAGATGGGATTCCCGGTGATGAAGAACATCCGCACGACGACCGGCGTGCTTTGTATGATACCGGGCCTGTGGTGCGTGTGTGTGATCCTCATTTGGGTGTGTCCCACAAAGGGCGACGACCGCCCGCGCGCGAAGCAGACCGTTTCCGTTGAACTGACCCTGTTGACCGGTGGCAGGGTGAGCGGTTTTGTCCTGGATCACACGGGGCACGGCCTTGTCGTTATCGCCGACAAGACTCCGTTTGTCTTTGCCTGGGATGAGCTGGACCCCGGCTCCGCGTACCGGGCCAAGCTGGCGGTGTTGGGACTGGGCCGCCGTGGTGACAGGGAGCTGACAGCCGAGGACCATTTCGACTTGGGGCGTTACATGCTTTACCGCGACCGCAACGTTGTGGCGGTCAACGAATTCAACCGGGCCAAACATCTTGACCCGTCGTATGCGGCCAAGGTCGAACGCGTGCTCGATCAGTATCGACAAAGCCGAGCGGAGCATCGCGCCGCCCCAGGCCCGGCGGATTTGTCCGAGGAAGCTTTCCATTCGATCTCGCCGGAGGATGAGACAGCCGGGCTTGTCGACGCCCTGACCGGTCCCTCCGGGACAGGAGCAAACTCATCCAACGCAGCACCGGCGCAACGGCGCGCCCTCATCGTCAACAAGATCAAGGCGTTTTTCAACGAACGGCTGCCCAAAGGCGTCGGCAAGGGCATCGAGCTGATCGAGACGGAACACTTCCTCCTCTGGTCCGGCCTGCCTTCGATCCACCGTGTTCAAGTGGCCAAGTGGTGTGAGGCAATGTATGAGGCGCTTTGCGCCCAGTTCGGATTTTCCCCGTCGGAGCATGTTTTCCTCGGGAAATGCCCGGTTTTTTGCTTTCGGTCCAAGGCGCGCTTCCTGAATTTCGCCAGGCGATTCGACGGGTACGGCGGCAAGGGGGCCGTCGGGTACACACGGTCGATTGAGGAGAAGGGCTACGTGCATGTGGTCCTTTTCAGGCAAGGGCGAACCGAGCTGGACCTCAATCGTTTTGCGTCGACGCTGGTGCATGAAGCCAGTCACGCTTTCATGCATCGGTTTCACAGCCACCGGCTGATCCCAAACTGGGTTAACGAAGGCTATGCGGAACTCGTGGCTGAGCGGGTCCTTCAGGATCGCTGCATCACCGGTGAAAACGCCGAACTTCTGGCCCGCCAATATGTCCGGTACGACTGGCCCATCGGTGATTTCCTGCGCAGCACCGGGCCGATCGGCGTGCACCAGTACCCCCTGGCCCACAGCCTCATCGCGTATTTGGAATCGATCGACGCCGACGCCTTTGCGGCGTTCATTCGCGGGTTAAAGGACGGCATGACGACCGCTCAGGCCCTCGAAGCCGCCTACCGGGGGATGACCCTCGAGACGCTTGAGGCACGCTGGCGCACCTTCATCCGAGCAGGGTCCGATGCGGGCGAGGTGCCTATCCGAAAACTGTGGGACAGGTTTTCTGACCTGTCATTTGACCGGCTGGAAAGCCGGTCCCACATGGCTCTTAGGATAGGCTCTATGTCCGAACTGACGACGACCCCAGCCACAGCGCCGGCCCATGACAGCCCTGTTATATCAAACCGAGGCGTTGTAGGATGATTCGGTTCGCGGTAATCCCAACGCATAAGCCGCCGTCACGGGACCGATAAACCGGTGCGGACATCACCATGCAGGAACGGCGGATACGAGCGCAACGCAGCCCTGAAACCGTGATATCACGCCTCTATGATGGATCCTTGAGGAACGACCGTTGTCGCAAGCCAGCAAAAATAAAACCTGGCTGAAGAATACGCTGCGGATCATCGTCTGCATCGCGGCGTTGTGCATCGTCCTAAGAAGCGTCACCCTGTACGATCATGTTCGGATTGTGGGGGACGACGGGGGGGTTCACGATCTGAAGGGCCGAATCATCGCCGAGGACCCCATCGAGCTCGTCGATGTTGACGGGAACAGGCACGTCATCCCACAGGCAGGGATCGCCCGACGCGCGGACGGCGAGCCGGACAAGACGTACGGCCTCTACACGGTCCTGCGCAGAGCGAACAAGTGGCTGATCTTGCTTGCGGTGTTCTTTTTCACCCCGGGCACGCTTATCCAAGGCAAGCGGTTTCAATGGGTGCTTCGCGCCCAGGACATTCGCATCCGGTACCTGGAATCACTGAAGCTCTGCTGGATCGGCAATTTCCTCAATTTCCTCTTCGCCGTCGGCGCCACCGCCGGTGATCTATTCAGGATGTACCAGGTGGCCAAGCGAACCGAACGGCGGACCGAGGCCGTTTTGAGTGTCCTGCTCGATCGGTTCACCGGTTTGATCGGGCTGGTCCTGCTGGTGGCTGTGATCTCGCTGCTAAGCCCCGCAGACGGTCCGCTGGGGCGGTTTCGCTGGTTTACGATCGTATTCCTGGTCGTCGGTGGGGCCGCGGCCTTTGTATACCTCTCACCCATGACGCGGGCCCTGGTTCCGAAAGGTTGGATTCAGCGTGTCCCCAAGATCGACTATCTCCGCCGCATCGACCGCACGGCGCTGAATTGTGCCAAGCACAAGATGCTCACCATCGGAGCGATTCTGTCCACCGTCGCCCTGCAGTTGTTCTGCATCGGTTCCTATGTGATTGGGGCCGTCGCCCTCGGTTTCCCGGTGGACGGTTTCAAACGTGTGTTTGAGTTCTTTGCCTACTTCGGGGCCGGCTGGGTCGTCGCCACCATTCCCGTATCGATCCAAGGTATGGGGACGATGGAGTTGGCCTATAAGGAGATGTTCGCGCCTTACGGCCCGGTCAACGCGATTCTATGCCTGGCCTTCGCCGTTCGCCTCATCCAGCTCGTAGTTTCTTTGCCAGGGGGTGTTCTCTTCTTTGTCGGCGCCTACCACCTGCCCACTGAGACCGAGGTGAAGGAAATAGAAATCGATCTGAAGGGTGAGATCGGCGCAACGGCCGGCGAGAACGCCTCCGGCCAAGATGAGAAGGTAACCGTCGCCACCGAGTCCTAAGGAACTCGAGCGAAACAGGTGTGGCCAACATAGATGTGGCACGGGTTCTCAAGCCGTGTTATTCACCGGTTGGAAACCGGCGCCTTACCCACATTTATTCTGTGGATCGGCTGCAGCACAGTAGGGTGGGCACTGCCCACCCAAAACCAAAGGGTGACAAGAGCGACGCAGCTACTCAGTACCGCGACCGTCTGCGAGCGAGCATTTCGGTACCGCTTGTGGCACCGGCTTCCGGGCGGTGGAATGCACAGGCAAGGTGCCTGTGGCACATTGTCGGGATACACTCTGACAATGCGCCGACGATTCCGCAACTTCGGGTTGTGGGGAATGCCCGCACGCATCGTCTACGTGCGCGGACATTTTTTCCACCCTCGCCGGGACTGCGACTCAGCGCCCGCGTCGATTCGACGTGTCTGTCACGCGAACAGAGTGAACCCCGGTCGATCGCACGGCATTAACGTTAATTGGAACGACGACTAAAAGGCATTTGCGCGCTTGGGAAGATGCCCGCGGGACAGAGTTAGCACGCAACATCGATCGTTGGGGCACACCGCTCGAGGTGCCGGCGAGGAGGGGAGAGAATGGCCCAGGGCGACGCCAATCGGTAGCGGCGAGAAGACAACTGTTGACGCGATCCTCGTTTCCGGGTTAGAATCGAGCATGCCCTCACTGGGGGGTGCTTGCATGGCTGCACAAGGGGGAACCGACGCGATGCCGGAGGATCACAGCAGATCATTCAAGTGGCAGCGGTATGAGGCAAAATACCTCATCAGCGAGCCGCAGGCCGCCCGGATCCGCCGGTACTGCCTGGACCATCTGCCGCCCGACCCACATTCCTCGGGTCAATCGGGCTGTGAATACCCTGTTCTCTCCGTTTATTTGGACTCTCCTTCGCGAGAGCTCCTGCGGCACACGCTCATCAAGCAGATAGACCGGCACAAGCTGCGCGTGCGTACGTACCGGGAATACCACGAATCCACAGCCGGTCTTCCGGCGTTCTTCGAGATCAAGCGTCGAATCAACGGGGTCGTGCACAAGACTCGCGCCCGCGTGCCGCCGGAAATCGCCGACTCGTTGCTTTGGGGCGAGCGTGCCCTGGTCGACGAGCGCGGTAAGTGTGATGCCGCCACCCGGACGAACGTGAATGAATTCCTGCAGCTCAGCAGCCGGATCAGCGCTGATCCGGTCATCGGTATTTGCTATATGCGGGAGGCGTACGAAGGGGTCTCTGCGCAGCGAATCCGGGTCACCCTCGATCGGGATCTTCACTATGGCATGCTGGCGCCGCCCGGCGAGGGGCAACGGGACATGTGGTGGCCTACGGATCCCGGCGGGGTCATCCTGGAGATCAAGTTCACCAATAGCTACCCGTTTTGGATGGCGGACATGCTTCGTCGCATAGAGGTGGTTCGTCGCGGCGTGTGCAAGTACGTGATCTGTTCCCGCGCTGCCGGCACCTCCACAGTTGGGTTGTCAGGTTGAAACCGTCTGACGGAGCCCTTTGTGGCACCGGCGACTCGTGCAGTTGGGTTGTCAGGTTGAAACCGTCTGACGGGGCCCTTTGTGGCACCGGCGACTCGCGCAGTTGGATTGTCAGGTTGAAACCGTTTGGCGGGGCCCTTTGTGGCACCGGCGACTCGCCGGTGCGGCAGCGGGCCGCCGACCCACGCCGTACGTTTTGGTCGGCAATCCGAGGCGGAGTATGAGATGGACTCGCTGAACGAACTGTTTCGCACCGCTCCCGCCGTGCCGGATAGTCTGCTCGAGCGGCTCATTCTGGCCCTGCTGATCGCCTTTATTCTCGGCCAGTTCAGCGCCTGGTGCTACAGGTGGACGCACCGGGGGGTGTCCTATTCGAGGACGTTTACGCAGGCGCTGGTGTTGATTGCGATCATTTCGGCCATGAGCATGTCGCTGGTGGCTTCCAATTCGCTGGTGGCCGTGGGGCTTTTGGGCGGACTGGCGATCATTCGCTTCCGAACCGTCGTCCGAGACGCCAGGGATACGGCGTATGTTTTCCTGTGCCTGATCTGTGGGATGGCCGCTGGGTTCGAGTTCTACGCGACCGCGGTGATCGGAGCCATCGTCGCCAACCTGGCCGCCGTTTACATGCATGTGACGGCGTTCGGCGCCTGGCACGCGCCGGACAGCCTGTTGCGGTTCCAGATCGAAGCGTCGGCTTTGAGCAGCGGTGCGTTTGATACGCTTCTTGGCAGGTTCTGCCGGCGCCACTCGGTGATCTCCGTGGATGAATCCCAGGTGCGAGATCCAAGCGGCGAGCCAAGATGTCAGTGTGCCTACAAGGTCCGCCTGCGTGACCCCGAGCAGGGTCCAAATCTGGTCGCGGCCTTGAAGGAGGCGTTCCGGATAGACGCGATCCACCTGCTTGTTGAGCAGGAGTACGAGGAGGTGGCCTAGCGGATTGCGGATTGTGGATTGCGGATTGGTGAATCAAAGCAAGAGTATGTATGTCGGTTGACGGGCAAAACCAAGTGCTCAAGCGGAGGTGGCGGCGCCGGGCGCGGCGACTGCTGATCACCGTCGTACCGGCCGTGGTTTGGGTTCTAGCCGTCGTCGCTGCCTTCCAACTGTATCGGCGAGTCGGCGTTATCGGCACTGTTACGGGCTTCGCCGATGATCGGGCGGTGACACTCGCTCACCTGGAACCGGGAGTCGTCCGCGACATCTACGTGCAGTTGTACGATCAGGTCGTCCGCGGACAAATGTTGTTGTCCATGGATGATCGTCTGGAAAGAATCCTGCTGGACGCGATTGAAAAGGACATCGAACGGCTGCGCGCCGAGGTGGTTGCGGAAAAGGCGCGGCTTTGTGCGGACAATGCGCGTGCAACAGCCGACGTTGACGACCTCGCCCGGCGGTTTGCGATCGACCGCGAGACCGCTCATATCGACTACCTGACCCAACTGGCGGCGGACGCGCGAGACCGCATTCTGCTGCGTGGAGCGATGGTGGAATACGAGATCGTGCGCAATCTGCACGATCAGGGCAGCGCTACGTTTCGAGAACTCAATGACGTCCAAACCGAGATGGATTCGTTGCAGGCGGCGATCGCCAAGAACACGGAGGTCCTCGAGCAGAAGAAAAGTGCCTTCAACGAAGCGGACCGGCGATGGAGCCGATACATGGAGCACGCCCAGGTGGCCACCGCCTACGAACCTGTGCTTGTGCCGTTGCGGCTGGCTGTCGACGTGCGAGAAAGGGATCTTCAGGAGATCGTGCGACGGATCGACGCTCACGTGCTGCGGGCGCCGATTGACGGACAAGTGACGACCCTGGCGGCCCGTGTCGGCGACCACGTTCAGGCAGGCAGTCTGCTGGTCTTAATCTCTCCCACCTCCACAAACCGGGTCGTGGCTTACCTGCCGGAGCCGGCGGCTTTGTCCGCAAGAGTCGGTGCGCCGGTCTCCGTCAATTGCCTAGCCGGCGCCGATGACCGGCGGAGGGAATACCCCGGTACGATCGTCAGTCTGTCCGCCACGGTCAACGAAGCGCCACCACGGTTTCGACAAATCCCAACGTATCCGATGTGGGGTCGCGGTCTGGTCGTAGCCCTCAGCGACGATGTCCGGCTGATCCCCGGAGAAAGGGTCACGATTTCACTTTCGGATACGCGTTGACACTCCGCGCCCCCCGGAAAGCCGCAAAAGCCGGACACGAACGGCGTCGCCGACCCAAGCTGGCGTGTGTCCCGACCACCGATGCAGCCCTTACGGGTTTGAACCCGTGAAGGCGACCTGGAATTCGGCAAAGTCGAGCATGTCCACGTCGTCGTCGCCGTCGAAGTCGCCGCAGCCGCAGCCGGGCGGCAGGCCGGCGGCCGGGCCGGTCAAACAGGCCGCGAACGAGGCGTAATCGTCCAGATCAATGTCGTTATCACAGTCGAAGTCGCCGTGCAGGACGTATTGTCGGCGGAGCAGATCCCCGTGAGTTCTCCACTCGACGCACCCGTATTGGCTTGGATGGCACATTCAGGAACCACAACCCACAGGTCAAACCTCGGCGCACTGCGATGAACGAGATTCAGCTTCGAAGGTCCGAATCGGCCCGCAGCCCCTCTCGCGATGCCGGCACAGCCATGGTAGAATGATGTTTGAAGTACCCGAGAATGGGAACTCCCGGGGGAACCGCAGGCGCGGCGTCCCGGCAACGTCTACCTAGCTCCGGCTATCGACGTCGATGCCGTGCCGGGCTAAAAGAGATAAAGGAGATTTACGATGCGCGTGATGAGATTCGTAACACCGCTTCTAGTCTCGTTGGCGGTTTCCGCCAACGGCCAGGAGCCGTTCGAGGGGCAGACCCTCGTCTCGCCTATCAATTCCAGCACCACTTTTACGATCGACATGGATGGCAAAGTGGTCGAAACCTGGCGTGGCGCCAACAGGCCGGGGTTCATGGCCTATCTGTTGGAGGATGGATCCGTTCTGAGAACGTGCATTGACCCAGGCGGACACTTCTACGGTGGCGGCCTCGGCGGACGGCTGCAGAGGATCGACGCTGATGACCGCGTGGTCTGGGACTTCTTCTTCTCGAACGAGGACCAGGCGCAGCACCATGACATCCGGCCCATGCCCAACGGCAACGTCCTGCTGATCGCCTGGGAGAGGAAGACGCGGCAGGAGGCCGAGGCCGCCGGGCGTCAAAACGCGAGTGAAATGTGGCCGACCCTCATCGTCGAAGTCGAGCCGGTGGAACCCAACGGTGGGAACATCGTGTGGGAGTGGCATCTCTGGGATCATCTCATCCAGGATGTTGACCCGGACAAGGACAACTACGGCGTGGTCGCCGATCATCCGGAATTGATGGACATCAACTACGGAAGGATAAGGGGCGGCGACTGGATTCACGCCAATGCCATCGACTATAACGAAGAGCTGGATCAAATCACATTCAGCTCGCACACGATCAACGAGGTCTACATCATTGATCACAGCACCACCACCGAGGAAGCCGCCGGTCACACGGGTGGGAGGAGCGGAATGGGCGGCGACATTCTCTACCGTTGGGGAAACCCTCAGGTGTACGACCGGGGAACTCCAGACGACCAGCGTTTGTTTGTCGTTCACTGTGCCAACTGGATTGACCCCTGTCTGCCCGGCGCTGGGAATATCCTGATGTTTAACAACGGGGATCGTCCTGGCGTGATGAACGATTATTCCAGTGTCGAGGAGATCGTTACGCCGGTGGACGAAAACGGTCACTATCACATAGAGCCCGGCGAACCGTTCGGCCCGTCCGAGCCTATATGGATCTACGACGATCCGGGCGTTTTCCATTCCAATCACATGTCCGGGGCGTATCGCCTCCCCAATGGGAACACCATCATCAGCGAGGGAACCAGTGGTCACGTGTTCGAGGTGACTGAGACCGGCGTCAGTGTATGGGACTACCACACCTCACAGCTAGCGCGGGCCGAGCGATATTGGACCGGTTCCCCGGCGTGCAACGGGGATGAGAAGATCGGCAAGGCCAAGTGCAAGACCAAGGGGGGCGCGGTAAAGCAGGCGACTATCGTCCTCAAGAAAGGCGTGCCGGGCCAGGAATACATTTGCACCCTGGACACCGAGGAAAGCCTGCGCGCAACCACCAAGAAGAGCGGCAAGGCCAAGTTCAAGTTCAAGGGTGACGACGCGCCGCCTTGCGGCCCCAACGGCGCCGCCATAAGCGTCTGCGGCGAGGATTGCGCCAACAAGGCCTTCGACTGCAACTGCTAACCGATGCTCTTTATGGCTTGGGGCCGGTGAAGACGGTCTGGAACGCGGCGACATCGTGCAGGTCCACGTCGTCGTCGCCGTCAAAGTCGCCGCTGGCGCAACCGGGCGACACGCCGCCGGCCGGGCCGGTCAGACAGGCGGCGAATGACGCGTAATCGTCCAGGTCGATGTCTTCATCACAGTCGAAATCGCCGGGTAGTGCGTTGGTCTCACCTGGTGAAGCCGGATCGAAGAACACCCAGTTGTCCGCGCCGTCCGGGCAGCGCCCCTGCGAGATGTCCGTGCCTTGTGGTCCGAACGTCAGCGTGTCGATCGGCGCGTTGCCGTTTTCGTCGGTATCGAACAGGCCGATTTGTTCGCCCTCCTTGCTGAGCTTGAAGTTGGTGTGGGTGGGGCCCTGCTCCGGGTCGTCGTCGGCCCAGAACAGCAGAAACCCCCCGGCGGGAACCACAACGCCGTCGGGCACCTTCCACTGGGTTGGGTAGGCAAGGTCGTCGGTCAGGTACATGCCGCTCATATCCACGTCGAGTTCACGCGGATTGTAGAATTCGATCCAGTCTTCGAATGCCCCCGGTTCATCCGGATCCTCGATCGTGGTCTCGTTGTCGGCCATAAACTCATTGATCGCCAGGATCATAGGTTCGTTTCGCCGGTTGGGCTCGCCCGGCGTGGGCTGGTTCATCTGCTCCCAATTCTCGTCGCCGTCGGGGTATCGACCGAATGACTCGTCGGTGGTTTGGGGCCCGAACGTAATCGTGTCGATCTGCTCGTTGCCATTTTCGTCTGTGTCGAACAGGCCGATCTCTTCACCCTCCTTACTGAGCTTGAAGTTCGTATGGGTCGGGCCCTGCTCCGGTTCGTCGTCGGCCCAGAACAGCAGAAAGCCCCCGGCGGGAACCACAACGCTCTCGGTCACCTTCCACTTGGTCGGATCGGCAAGGTCGTCGGTCAGATACATGCCGCTCATATCCACGTCGAGCTCGCCCGGATTATATATCTCGATCCAATCTTCGAACGCCCCCGGTTCATCCGGATCCTCGATGATTGTCTCGTTATCTGCCATGAACTCGTTGATGAATAGAACCGGGGTCTCGTTGTGCAGGTTGGCGGCGCCCGGTGTTGGCTGATTCATCTGGTGCCAACGATCGCCGCCGTCGGGGAACCGGCCAAAGGAGATGTCCGCGGTTAGCGCGGGATACGTGACGGTGTCGATCAACTCCATGGCGTCGCCGCTCTGCTTGTGCAGATACAGGTCGCCGCCGGAGGGCTGCAGGGTGAAGTTCGCGTGGTCGGGCCCTTCGCCAGGTTCACCGTCAATCCACAACATCAGAAACTGCCCGTCGTCGAGGTCGACGACCGGCAAAGGCCACTTGTCCGGCTCTTCCGGGTCGTCCGACAAAAAGACCCCCTGAATGTGAACAAGCCCGGGCCCGAGGTTGTGTATCTCCAACCAGGGGTCGTAATCACCGACGTTGTCCTGAATGGTGCTGACGTTGACCGACATCAACTCGTTGAGGACCAGGTCGCTACGAGAAGCGAAGTCGTCAAGGCGCTGGTCCATGTACGTGTGGCGGTCGGCAACGAACGGTTTCAAACCGGGAATCATGAACGGGCCGGATCGCACGTCCTCTTCGAGGTTTCGCTCGAACTCCTCGTTGGTGAACATCTTGTTGTTATCAGCGTAGACGTGCGGGCGGATCAGATCGGCGAGTTCGTTAATCCGTGGATCGATCGTGGCCGAGTCGAATCCGGTGCGAAGCATGGCCGCCAACGCCCGAAGGTACTGTCGATCCCACTGAAGCGTCCCCCACAGTCTCTCGCAAAGCGGGCGGGGGTAGTGTGGCAGCCAGTGCGGATCCAGGGTGACGAGCTGCTGCGGCAACATGCCGAAGTTGAAGTTGCCGAAGGCCTCGTTGCAGTCCCAGAGGAAGTGGATGAACTTGTCGTTGTCCTCGCGGTGGTAGACGTAGTAGTTATGACCGGTTCCGTTGTAGGCATCGAGGTTCGCGAAGAGCATATTGGCTGCCAGGTTGATCAGGTAGTTCCGCACTTCAAAGACCGCGTCGAAGGCGGCCGGGAACTGTTCCTGGGGAGTGTTGTTGAGCACGTCGATCAAGTGGATCAGGTCGGACCAGTCATCCAGTTGCTCATTCGTCTTCAACTCGTAGTTTCTCTTGTAAGGCGCCGGGTTGGGCCCGAGCCACTCGAGCGTGCCGCGCGGATCGCCCTTGAACAGGTTGCCGTCCTCGTCCGGGCCGACGTGCTTTCGAAAGAAGGTTTTGTCGACCTGCTCGACCTGAACGTAAAGGCCCCAGTAGTCTCCGTGGATCTCCAGGCGGACGTGGTTGGCCCGCATGGCGGGCACGCGGCTGTTGATGAAGTCCAAAAACAGTTTCTCGCGCAGCATCGTCGGGTCTTTGAAGCTGTTGTTGAGATTGACCTTTTTCAGGCCGTAGAAGCGTTGTTCCGGATCATACTCGTCGAACTTCAGCTTGAATGGCTTTTTCACTCCCGGGTGGCCCTGAAAGGACGAGTTACCCTTCAGGCGAACACCGATCGGGTCGATGACCAACTCGCGGAACTGAAACCGCCCGGGTATGTACGGGTGCTCCGGGTTCTTGTGGTTGGCGAGCAGTTTCTCCCACCAGTCGGGATCGGAGAAGCTCAACTGGTAGGTGAGAACCTCTGAATCGTCGAAGATCACGTCGGCTTCGTCCGCCCGCGCGGCATCAGGCGCTGACACTGCGCAGAGCAGCCCTACTACAACCCACGGTCTCAGCAAAGTCTTGGGCGTCATGAAGACCCTCCTCGTATCTGTGTGGTTTTGGGCATCATTTCACTCGACGCCCCCATCGTCGCCTCTCGTTCGTTCACGTGTTGATCGTTCCTTGCCGGTAAAGAGAGTCACGTTGCCGATAATGTTGATGAGTCAATCGCCGGGCCGGTTCACTTCATTTCCCAGGCTAAACCACCGTGCGCGATCACGTGCCACATTGTCGTTTTGGCAGGCCGCTCCCTAACGGTCGCCGTACTGATAGGTGGCGCTGGTCGCATACGGTCATTCGGCTCTACGCAACCGTTTTGGAACCCTCGGCAAGCAACAATGATACCGTTTTCCGGCAAAAACTGCAAGCGTTTCACTCGGGCCGGTGGCGGGCGGATGGGCGTCACGATCGCGGTCCGGCTCACACTGGGCGGATAGGCCGCCGCTGCCTGCCCGTGCGGCTTATGCCGGGACACAACGCGGCAACGCCGCAACACATGACGGTCCGCCACCGTATCAGAGCGTGTGTGAGAAGCGGGACGGAAAGTAAAAACCGAGCCGCGACCGTGAGGGAGCGGTTTTCCACGGATGATACCGCACCGCTTCCTTACGGGCGCGGCTCGGATATGACATCTCACACACGCTCTGAGGGTGTGGCGCATTTCGCATCCTTCCATTTCCTCTCGCGTACAACCGAATGATGGGTGTGCGTGCGGCGGATGATACTAGCATTCCTGCCTGACCGCCCATCGCAAGACTGTAGCACCGGCATTTTGCCTGCGAATTCCACCGGCCAGATGCCGGTGCCCCAGGAGCTTTGGGAGTAAACGTTCACTGAATTTTGGATGTCTCAAGTAAAATTCGCTTTTGTCCGATAATAAGTCATGTGAACAAGGACGCTAAAGACGCATATATAGAGCGATTGGAAAAGGAAAACGCAGATCTGAGAAG
>Ga0114922_10000205_pt1 | contig 56630 bp, 50 predicted proteins | sample AartaG_FD_100975 | JGI IMG/M metagenome (GOLD analysis project Ga0114922, IMG submission 100975) | Deep subsurface microbial communities from Aarhus Bay to uncover new lineages of life (NeLLi) - Aarhus_00045 metaG | ecosystem: Environmental > Aquatic > Marine > Oceanic > Sediment | place...
AGATTAGAAAATATGTTAAATATCAAGAAGATAATGAGCGCCGTGAGGAAGAACAACAAAACCAATTTGGCCTCTTTTAGAGGCTCTTCAAAGCCACCTTCTTAGAAGGTGGATTTTTACTTTAAAAAAGTAGGTCGGGGGTTTATCCCCCGACAGGATTACAATGTTGATTCCCGTTTTAATGTTGTATAAAACCAATATTTCAATTTGCAATAAGAATGCAAGAAAATACAAACTATTTAAGTTTTCGGTTGCCTTTTCGGGGAACGATGGTTATATTAACACAGGTTAAGGTATTGAAACAGCAAGAAGTATGATAATGTGTTTGCCATTAAAGCTTTATGTAGAAAGATTGTAGTGTTGTTTCGGGGAAACCGGGTCTTTTTCGGGCACAGGATTTGCTTTAGTAGTTTTCGGATGGTAGATTAGAGGAGAATTGAATGCTTTCCAACGGACTTGAAAAAGGGTTTACCGAGGATCGGCTGAAGAAGGCCCGGGATTCCCGTATCGGCAGGGATGATGAAGGGTATTATATTTTTACCTCCAGCGAAAACATAAAAGTATATGTTGATATTTATTACAAGTTCCTCGAAAAATCCGAGAGGCGAGCGTTAAAGGAGCTGAAGGAAATTCAGCAGAAAATAACGGCAACTCCGGAAAGCCACGAGGAAACCATGGCTTATTATCGCGCCAGGAAAATCATAATCGAACAGCTTCTTAAAAATTTATACCAGTACTATTCTGATTCTTCCAATACCTCATCTTTGATGACGCCCTGGTGTTTCGGCACTGTGGTGCTTGAAAAGATTGAGATCTACAGGAATAAAATTTCCAAAGGTCTTGTTCATGACTCGAATATTCCCAAATATCCGTTTTATATCCTGCAGTATATTGACGAGATTTACAAGCAAACGCTGCTTGAGATTTTTGAATTCCCCGAGAAAGCATTTTCCATGCGCTGGCAGTATACCGAGCTTTTGAAACGTTATTCCAAGGTGCTGTCGGATGTAACAAATTCATTGCAGAATGTTTTGCAGATGATAAAGTCCTCCGGACATTAAATTTTCTGGTTTTTGGTGTTAGTGTTTTAGGGTCGCGTAGAGCGGCCCTTTTTCTATGGAATTAATTCTTACGTTCTAATGCAATCGGTGTTTTGCCTTGACATAAAATTAATTTAAGTTATATTGGAAGTGAAGACATATAATAAGACATTTTCTTATTTCTTGGGGTAGTATGTAATGTATAGCCGACATGGTATAATCTTCATGTTTATAATTCTTTTTAGTTTCTTTTTTATTTCTGCATATGCTGGCGGATCACATAGAATTGAATCAACAACTTCAGATATTGATAGTATACAAATACCAAATCGCAATTTTATAAAAGGCGATATTGTATTTGTTGGTGATGGAAGTTGGTATCTAAAATTACCATATGAAATCCCCTGGGATAATGTTACTCCATCTATACCACAGAATACAACCGATTATATTATAAACTGGTCAGAGCCTATGCGCCTGACTTATTTTGAAGGTGATGATTGGAGACCTAAGGCGGTAGTTGAAGATTCAGTGATTCACCTTATTTGGAACCATAGGGGTTGGGGTATTTCTGATATCTATTATATGAGAAGTACAGATTGGGGCGAGACCTGGTCAGACACTTTTAATTTATCATTTCGTGGTTGGTGTATGTCCTCATGCACCAACAAGCCTATATATTGAGCCATTCATAATCCTTCTTGATTTCAACAATCCCCTTTTCTCCCAGTAACCAATCACGAGCGCTGGAGTATTTTTGTGGTTGGCGTATGTCCCCATGCACCAACAATAATTATTTTCCCTGTTCTTCTGTTTTCTTAATCGGGTAGGCCTGCTGGCCCACCTTATCTATCATATTCGAACTGCCATGAAAAATGGCGCCATGTTCAACTAACAGCGACTTAGCAATCAAGTCTCCTCGAAGCTCTGATTTAGATTGCAGTTCAATTTTTTCGGCAGCCTCGAGGTTGCCCTGGACTCGCCCGCCAACAATAATAGATTTCGCCTTAACCTCGGCTTTAACCTCACCGTTGGGACCGATCGTGATAACGTCATTGGATATCAATTTGCCTGTAACTATACCATCAATCCGGGTAGAACCATCAACGGTTATAGTACCCTCAATTTTGGTGCCTCTCCCAATGATAGTGCCAAGTTTACCTTCTTGTCTTGATTCTTTATTCGGCATTTTACATCCTCTTTAAAATTAATGTTAATCTAAATATTGTGATGGGTCGACGGCCACGCCATCTTTAACAATTTCATAGTGCAGATGCGGAGCTGATGATTGTCCGGAGTTGCCGGACAAAGCGATCACATCCCCTTTATACACTTTTTCACCTTCACTGGATATTATTTTCTGGTTATGGCCATAAACGGTTTTATAGCCATTTTCGTGATTAATAATAATCAGGTTCCCAAAATCTTTATCCCAGCCGGTGAATTCCACAATGCCGGTAGCGGTTACTACAATCGGAGTTCCCTCTTTAACTGCGAAATCGATACCCTTGTGTTTTTCTCCGCTTTCATCATCAACAAATCCTCTTGTTATCCAGCCATACAACGGTCTGCCCTGAGGCGTTCTTAATTTTTCAAGTTCTTCCACCGATAGAGGAGGAACCCCATTTCCCGCAAGCCCGGTTAATACAGGTCGTCCGGTACTGTCCTGGTGCAGTAAATCTTCAAAAAGCGCTAATGAGGTGTTGACATCAGCAAGCTCAACTCCAGCTAAGGAGGCGATCTTAGCTACCAGTTCAAGGTTTTTCCTGAAACTTTTTTCAATCTCTACCACTTTGGCGTTATAATCTCGAAGCTTTTCATTTTCCTGTTCCAGCCGGTTTGCATTGATCGCTATGTACGACAGCTTTCCGTAAAAAACTGTCGCTGTCAACAAAGCGACAACCCATAGGATTAATATAAACGCCAATACCCTCACCATAAAAGTCGATAGCCTGAAATTAATAGCTGGCGCCTGACCCTGCGGCACGATTAAGAAATCAAGATATTTTTTCATCAGCCCTCGGTTACTTTCAATTCTTCTAAGATTCGGGTTAAACTCGTATTATCATAATATTCAATTATTATTCGTCCGCCCTTTTTTCGCGGGTTTATGGACACTTTGGTCTGTAATTTATTTCTCAACCTGTCCTCAATAGACAGCAAATGCGGCGATTTTAACGGCGCCCGCCTGGTTGAACGTTTCCGGCTTTCTCCATAAACCAATTTCTCCAGCTCACGCACAGAATACCTCTCCCTGATGGCTTTCTCTGCCAGCGCAAGTTTTTCTTTTTCCCCGGGTACCGCTAATATCACTCTGGCCGCTCCGGCAGACAGCTTGCTTTCAATAACCAGACGCTTAACCTTTTCGGGCAATGTCAATAAGCGAAGAGAATTAGCTATACTCGAACGGTCCCTGCCAACCTGAGAACCCAGCTCCTCCTGGGAAAGACCGCATTCACGAAGCAGTAATTGGAACGCTTCAGCCTCGTCGATCGGATTAAGGTTTTCCCGCTGAATGTTCTCGATTAAGGTCATTTCAATAACGTCCCGCTTCGTGACCTCATCATAGATTATAGCCGGGATTTTTTCCATGTTAAGAGTCTGCGCGGCCCGATACCGTCTCTCGCCGATTATAAGCTCGAAATCATCGCCGGAGCGACTTACGACAACCGGCTGAATAAACCCCTTATGCCTGATCGACTCGGCCAGCTCTTTAATACTTTCATCATCAAAATGCTTTCGCGGCTGAAGACGGTTTGGTTTAATCCGGCTTACATCGATTTCGAGGATCTCTTTTTTCTCTATGCTCTCCCCGGAGGGAAGCAATGCGTCAAGCCCTCGGCCTAAAGCTACTCTTTTCATCGGTTCAGCACCTCCCTGGCGAAATCAATATAGTTTTTAGCGCCTTTGCATTCTATATCATAAAGCAAGATTGGCTTGCCGAAACTCGGCGCCTCGGATAAACGAACATTTCTGTTAATTACTGTTTCATACACTTTGTCCGTAAAATATTTCCTGGTTTCATCGGCAACCTGACGGGAAAGATTAAGACGGCTGTCATACATGGTCAGCAATATTCCATGGATTTCGAGTTTCGGATTAAGATTTTTCTTAACCAGGTTTATCGTACTTACTAACTGACCCAACCCCTCAAGAGCATAGTATTCACATTGTATCGGGATTATCACATTGTCAGAGGCGGCAAGCGTGTTGACTGTTATAAGGCCGAGTGACGGCGGGCAATCGATAATAACGAAATCATAGAACTCGGAGATCGACAATAAGCCTTTCTTAAGCTTGAACTCTCTTTCGGGCAGGTTAACAAGTTCTATTTCGGCGCCGACAAGATTAATATTTGACGGCAACAGATGGAGGTATTCGATATCGGTTTCGATTATTGCCTCCTCAATCGGAATATCGCTGGTCAATACATCATAGACGGATTTTTCAATCTCTCTTTTATCATACCCAAGACCGGAGGTTGAATTTGCCTGCGGGTCGATATCAACCAGCAAAACCTTTTTCTCGGCTACTGCCAGCGATGAGGATAGATTTATCGCTGTTGTTGTTTTTCCAACGCCGCCTTTTTGGTTTGTTATAGCGATAATTTTTGCCATTTAACCGCCTGTTTTTGAGTTACGTTTATTTTTCATTCATTGCGGGTGATTTTATCACAGATATAGAAAAATTGCAAGAAATAAAGTGTTTCACGTGAAACTTTTTTATTATCTTTTTAATATGTTAATATTATTATGCTTAGCGAAATGCAATAAAACTCCGCCTGGCGACAAATGCGGGATTACCTTTTTTTGTAAATCTTGTTCATTAAAGACTGCCCTTACTAATACGATATCATACAATTTTTCAACTTTCTCCCAGCGCTTATTAACCACCTGAACGTTGATTAATTCTAAATTATCAACCACTTTTTTGAGAAATAGGCTCTTTCTCAAACGGGATTCTATAAGGTCAATTTTTAGATCGGGGCGGGCAATCGCCACCGGAACCCCTGGGAAACCAGCCCCACTGCCAAGATCGGCAACTGTCGCTCCTGGTGGAAATTTATATACCGTTAATACCAATAACGAATCCAGCAGATGACGTTCTACTAACTTCGGCAGATCATTTTTCGATACCAGGTTCATCCTGCCGGATGATGCTTTAATAAAATCGAGATGTTCAAGCAATGCAGAAATCTGGTTGCCTGTCAGAGAGAGGTTCTTTTCGGCCAGCCATTTTTCGATTGCCTTTTTATCGCCCATAAAAACCTTACCTGTTTTTTAAATATACCATAAATACAGCGATATCTCCCGGGCTGACTCCCGATATCCGTGATGCCTGGCCAAGAGTAGACGGCCTGATTCGTTTCAGCTTCTCCAGGGCCTCATGTTTGAGGCCGGTAATATCAGCATAATTAAAATTATCCGGTATGGTTACCGATTCCATTCCCCTGAATCGATTAAGATGCCGCTCCTGACGTTTGAGGTATCCCTCATACTTGATTTCTATCAATGTCTTTTCAACGATTTGAAATTTCTCGTTAGTTGAACCTTCAATTCTTCTAAAAATATCAGTAAAATCAACATCGGACCGCCTTGCCGCCTCGGCTACCGTTAATGATTTTTCTATTCCCGGTAATTCGATACGTATTTTATGGAAATCCTTATACAATTTTTTTCTAACAGTTCTCTCGTTATAGATATTTTCCCTGACCTTTCCGGATATCAGCCCAACACTGTAGCCGATATCGCTTAACCTGTCTTCGGCGTTATCCTCACGTAGAAACAGGCGGTATTCCGCTCTCGAGGTAAACATCCTGTATGGTTCGTCGGTCGATTTCGTTACAAGATCATCGATTAAGACTCCGATGTACGCCTGAGAACGGTTCAGAACAACCGGTTTTTCACGACGATTTTCATTAACAACGTTAATCGAAGCCATCAGCCCTTGGGCGGCCGCCTCCTCATACCCCGAGGTACCGTTAACCTGGCCGGCAAAATAAAGGTTTTTGATAATTTTCGATTCAAGGGTCGGCCTAAGCTGATGCGGCGGGAAAAAATCGTACTCAATTGCATAGGCCGGCTTGTTGAATTCCACTTTTTCGAGCCCTCTGATTGTGCGGGCCGCTCTTAACTGAACATCCTCCGGCATTGAGGATGAAAAGCCGTTAAGGTAATACTCCGTTGTATCGAGTCCCTCAGGCTCTAAGAACAGTTGATGACGATTCCGATCGCGGAAACGAACGATCTTATCCTCTATGGATGGGCAATACCGCGGACCGATTCCGTTTATAGCGCCGCTGAAAAGAGCCGACTTATTCAAGTTTTCGAGTAAAATTGCATGAGTTTTTTCGTTAGAATAGGTTAAATGACATTGAATCTGTGTCAGATCACCACGATTTGACCGGTTTGAAAAAAACGGTGGCGGCTGATCTCCATCTTGAGGAATGCATTTTGAAAAGTCGATAGTAGCGCCATTGAGACGAGGCGGCGTTCCCGTTTTGAGCCTGCCCGATTCAATTCCGAGTTTTACCAGCGATTCTGTCAAGCCCCTTGAGGGTTTCTCATCGATTCTACCTGCTGGAATTTTGTTATTACCGATATGAATCAAGCCGTTGAGAAACGTTCCGGCGGTCAAAATGACCGCCTTAGCATAAAGTGTTTCACGTGAAACGGTAACGACCCCCTTGCAGACATTACATTCAACGACTATATCTACAGCTTCATCCTCGATGATTTCAAGCTTGGCTTGATTGCCGATTGTATTTGTCATGAATTCACGGTAGGCTTTGCGGTCAACCTGGGCGCGATGAGACCGGACTGCGGGCCCCTTGCTTCGGTTCAGCAATCGAAACTGGATACCGGTCATATCGGTGCAGTAGCCCATTTCACCGCCAAGAGCGTCGATTTCCCGTACCAGTTGCCCTTTAGCCAGACCGCCGATTGCCGGATTACAGCTCATCTGGGCGATGCGATTTTTATCGAGGGTGACCAAAGCCGTTGCCAGACCAAGCCTTGCGCCAGCCAGTGCCGCTTCGCAACCAGCATGACCGCCGCCAATTACAATAATATCATAGACCATGTGGAAATCCTGTTGATAACTGTGGAATTTGTGCCAAGATTTGTCAACAACTCGTCTCATACGAGTCGTACGACAGGAATAGGATAATCGATATTCTTAAACATATTCATTTCTATTAAATCTTAAATCTCTCAATCTTTCTCAGTTCAAAGTTCTGTCGGGTCGTGTCCGCAAGGGTGTGACCTGACAGCGCTTATATGCGGTCAGGTCACGCTTTGCTACGACCTGACCGAACATTAAATTTCAATTTAATATTATAGTAAGAATCATTTGCCTATACAAAACCTTGAAAAGATATTGTTTAAAATATCCTCGCTTGTTATTCTGCCGGTGAGTTCGCCGATATGTTCCAGTGCCTCACGAAGGATACTTACCAGGATTTCAACAGATTCATTATTTAATAAAACTTCTCTGGCTTTATCAATCGCCTCTGCGGCTTTCTGCGCACAATCATACTGCCTTTGGGACAGCAGCACACCCTCGTTGGGTTCAGGCATCCTGTTCAACAGCTTATTATTGAGTTCAACATAGAGATTCGAGATGCCATCGCCGGTTAAAGCCGATAGACGTAATGGGTTACAAGACGTGACAATACTATCGTTCCCGTCAATCTGATTATTTTGAAGATCAATCTTATTGATAGCCAGAACATAATCCCTGTTTTCGAGAACGCTCGCTATTTTCCAGTCATCCTCATTTAATGGTCGAGTTTCATCCAGAACATGTATGCATAAATCCACGTTATCAATTAATTCTCTTGTTCTATCAATGCCGATGATTTCCACGGACTCATCAGCCGTTCTGATTCCTGCCGTATCTGTCAATATGACAGGATATCCGCCAATATCGACATGCTCGGACAGATAGTCTCGGGTTGTACCAGGCGTTGCGGTCACAATCGCCCGGTCTGCTTTAAGCATTGCGTTAAACAGGCTTGACTTACCGACGTTCGGAGCTCCTACTATGGCTATCTGTACCCTGCCCTCGGAGATCCTGCCCATATCATAGGTTGATTTTACCTCCTTGATGAGACCTTCTATTTCCTCGATCTTTGATCCGGTTTCCCGGCCATCCAGCTTTGTTATCTCCTCGTCGGCGAAATCTATTTCGGCCTCGAGTATGGTTATAAGCTCAAACAGACGTGAATTGATCTCTTCCAGCTTAGCTTTCAATCTCCCTTCGAGATTGTAAAAGGCGAGCTTTTTTGCTTTCGATGATTTAGCCCTGATGATTGAATTTACCGCCTCGGCTTCTGTTAAATCGATTCGGCCATTTAGAAAAGCGCGAAGAGTAAACTCACCGGGTTGCGCCAGCCTGGCTCCCGACCGACAGAGCAACGATAACACCTGCTGTGATACAACATAGCCGCCATGACATATTATCTCAACCATTTCCTCGGCTGTATAGCTTTTGGGAGCTTTATACCAGATGACAACAACCTCGTCGACAACATCACCCCGCCCGTCAACGAGCTCGCCAAAGGTCGCTTTTCTTTCTAACAGATCAGTTCCCTTAAAGAATTTTTCTACAATCGACTTTGACTCTTTTCCCGAGAGCCTGATTACAGCCAAAGCCGATTCACCCGGGGGTGTAGATATTGCACATATTGTTTCGTGTGGATTATACATAACAAAAATGCCCTTCTACCAACCTTTGGAATAGCAGCAATCCATTGCAGAGGAACAGGGCAACATATTATGGATCAGAAGTTTTCTTCTCAGGTGGCCAGCTTCTTCTCCTCTTCAAGTTTTCTTTTAACCAGAATTTGCTCGAATATGCCAATAACGCTGAACATCGTCCAGTAGAGCACCAGACCCGAGGGCATACCGCCAAAGATGAATAAAAATACTGCCGGCATTATATAAATCATCATTTTTTGCTTGGGGTCGGTGATAGTCATCTTCTGTTGGATAAACATCGCCAGCGCCATTAGAATAGCCAGAATATAATACGGGTCTTTCTGTGACAGGTCGGTTATCCAGAATACGAAGCCAGCGGCTCTTAATTCGATTGAATTTCGCAAAACCGAAAACATGGCCCAGAATACAGGCAACTGTACTAATAGCGGCAAACAGGAACCGAATGGATTAACGCCGTATTCCTTGTAAATCTTCATTGTTTCCACATTAAGCTTTTGCGGCTCGTTCTTATATTTTGCTTTCATCTCCTGGATCTTTGGCTGCAGATCTTTCATTCTCATCATCGAGGCTGAGCTTTTACGGGTGAGCGGCCAGAAGACGACTTTCATAATAATTGAAAATATAATGATTACCAGCCCATAATTAAACAGCGCCTTGTGAAGCTGTATAAAAATCCAGAGCGCCCCGATTGAGAAAGGCCTGAACAGCCAGAAACCCATATCGACAAGCTGGCCGAGTTTATACCCGATTCCCTGTAAACAAAAATAATCAAGCGGACCCGAGTAAATAGTTAAATCGTTAGTGAAATATTCGCCTTCAATATCGAACGTCAAACCCGCGCCAAACTTTTTCCACTCGTGCTGTTTGCCCTCCCGATCATAAACACTGCTTTTTTTACCGACGATTAATGCATCCGAACCCGGGATATTATCAGCTATAATAATATTTGTAAAATATTTCGATCGCAGAGCAACCCATTTGCATTCCCCGCTTATAGGCTCTTCTACATCGACATCCTTATTTTCGATTACCTCGTTGCCCTTGAAATAAAAACCGGCGAACTTACCCAGATCCTCTTTATAGTCTTTTTCAGTCGCCAAAACAGGCGTCAGCCAGCCCAGCGTAAGCTGGTCGGTAAAGCCAAGCAAGCCCGGTTTGTTTACTGATAAGCGAAGCTTAAAACCGTAACCGTCCGGGCTGAAAGTATAGTCTTTACGAACCGATGCGCCGTCAGGACCTGAATAGAAAAACGATATGGTCTGAGATTCATCGCCTTTAAAAAGAGTCAGGTCATAACCGTCCACCTCGAAAGGGGCGCGATTAATAAAGTATAGACTATCCTCGACTCCCAGAGTCAATGCGCCGGGCGCCTGCCAGGGACTTGTCTCGGGGGCGCCGATCATCTCCACCAGCGAATCGCCGTTATGGCCGTTGCCGGTGAAATATTCCTTAAGCGCCAGCGACTTCAACAGGCCGCCATACGATGACAGCGTTGCGGTAAAGCTTTCTGTTTCGATATGGATAAGCTTTTCAGGAACTACCGGCTCATCCATGACGGGCATTGCTGAACTGCTGGCTTTTTCAAACCGGGCAGCCTGCAACTCATCAGGCATTTCCTTTGCTGTGGTTTCTGCCTCAACAGCGCCGGTCGTATGTTCGGCGGGCGGCTGTTCCGGCGGCGGATTAATCAGCTTGCTCCATTTCGGCCACAGCAAGAGTATAAGTAATATTAAAACGAAACCTATTATCGACTTTTTATCCATACAAACCTTTTACTTCACCGGGTCGTAACCGCCCTTGCCCCAGGGGTTACAGCGAATGATACGCCATACGCCCAGCGCCGATCCTTTGATTAGGCCATGAGTCAATAGAGCCATACGGGTATACTCTGAGCATGAGGGATAATACCGGCAACTGCTCGGCAATATCGGGCTGATTACCCACTGGTACAACCTCACAATAAAAGCTAATATTTTTGAAGGTATTTTAATCATTCGACGCGTTTAAGCAGTTTTTCTATCTCTTTGATAATCTGCGATTCGTTTTCCGTTCGACTGAATGCATCGCATTTTTTCAACACTTTGATTAACACCCAGCGGTTTTTCGGCCACATTTTTTTATTCCGTCTTAAGAATTCCCGGATTATCCTTTTTATTCTATTTCTTTCGACTGCCTTACCATAGTTTTTGACCACGCTAATAGCGAATCTATCGGGTTCGCCCTCGATATAACTAAGCTTCAGGCTTTTTCCGTTAAGCTTCCTGCCGCCGCTGATTACTCTCAGCATGGCGTTTCTGCCATAAAGCCTGCTTGCTCGGGGAAGGCTACTCGTCTGATACGCTGAGTTTTTTCCGTCCTTTAGCACGGCGTCTCTTTATGATATTACGTCCGGCCTTAGTCGACATTCGCTTGCGAAAGCCGTGGTCGTTTGCTCTTTTTCTGTTTGACGGTTGAAACGTTCTTTTCATTTCCTTCTCACTTTTAAAACAGATTATTAATATATTTTATTGCCGTGCAAGGTCAAGTAAAAAAAGAGGATAATCGTCAAGACCGCAAGCCGTCAAGGCCGGAGACCCGTCAGGGACCTTCGGAGGTCTTCACCTACAAGACTTCTTCGTGCGCGGCATCCGCCATAGGTGGACTGGTCTGCCCGTCAAGGGGCACACGGGGACGTGTGCCGCCCACATAAATTCTAAAAGTATTGTAGCATAGATATTATATTATAGCAAGGTTCTCCGACAGACTCCTAGCTAAATTTAAACCCACTTATTAGGTGGGGTACCCGTGTGTTGGATTTAATGGCATCTAATAAACCTTTTTTTTGGATTAATATCTTCTTGTAACTTTCCCTACACATTTTGCCAAAACAGGCCTATCAGGATGAAAGCCTTGTTCATTATAAAGAGTGCATGTAGCTTTTGTGTGATCTGCCGACCATATTTTACAATGTTTGCAGTCGGCACAGCGATCACCAGATGAGATCTTTGCCATGAGAATACCTCCTTTGTGTAAAGCTAGAGTAATAGTAAGGCTTAATCATTTTATCTTCCATGTTTTTCTCTTGCACAGACCGGGCAGCCATCATAAGTACCTTTTAAGTACCTTTTAATTTTGCGTAATAAAATCCATGAACTGGACATTTACCCAGAGGAGTTTTTCCTGGAGGAGGTTGATCACCTGTAGCTATTTCCAGCACACATTTGGGGCACATCCCTGATATGGTTCATTGTAGTGACCATGATACTCGCAATTTGGCATTGTAGCACCTTCCTTTCAAAGATAAGGTTTAAATTGTTAATTTTAACGCTCAAATCATTTCTTACACAGGAATGCTTCCAATTCGCACTATGCTTCTGTAATACGTCAATCTAAAGGTATCTATTATATGCTGCCGTAATAATTTTCCTCCGATCCATTTCGCTGAATCCTTCATCAAGAGAGGCTCTTAATATACCGACCTTTGCAGACCCTATCGCCTCCTGAACTCCTTTAACCGTTTCTTGGGTAAGTCTATTTTCAAGGCACTGTAAAAATCGCTTCTCACCAATTTGGCCTAACGCAAATGCCGCATACTTTCTTTCATAGATTCCACCGTAGTTCAAGAGTTCAATAATTTTATCTATCACGTAGGATCGACTTTCACTAAGCATCTCCTTCAATGGCTTTGGAGTATTTAACCATCCGTCTGCATCTTTTAAGAAATCTCTTGGTTCGCTTTTTGAGTTATTATTAGCAGCAGAAGGTTTTGCGATATCATCTTCTTTCTTTGAGGATACCTTTCTGTATATCCATATTGATAGTATAACCAAAAATATTACTAAAATGGTATAAACCATTAGCCGTCCTCCTTGTTAAACTGCATTGCATATTTTATTCCTTTAATTCTGCTATCACATAAGATTCATAATCGGATCTCGTTTGATATTCCAAACAGATTCAGTCAATCCGGGGGGCATTCTCTTATCAAAATCAGCTACAAAACCCGGATCCAGAGAATTATATAATCGGACAGATTGATTCCATAACGACTTAATATCCCTTCTAATGTTTATGGTGGATTCATCCATCTGATAAAAATTTGATCCCTTGAGATTATGAAGTCTAAGTAAATTTACTCCTGTCAGATAGTAAACTATGCCCTTAAAAGCTATGTCATCTTTCTTTTCTTCCGGAGCCAATTCGAGAGCACGCCTAAACCAAAGATCCGCATCCACCCTGTTTCCAGTTTCTACATTGTTATTAGCTTCATTGAAACTTACTATAACGCATAGTTCAACCAAGTGGGAATCACTAAAGTACTGATTTGTAATCTCTTTTATTTCCAGCATTTCTTCTAAAAACGGTAAATCGTTTCTCCTAATGCCCACCCTCGCGGCGATTCTTGCTATACCTTCAAGCTCAGGTTTTACATCGCTTTCCCAACCATCGCTAATTATGGCCAAAGACTTGCATAAGCATTCAATTGCTGTTTTTATACATTCTTTAGCGTCACTTTGTGATTTACCATCGATATTATGAGAAAGGGGACCTGCAACTTGTTTGAATACATTAGATTTATGAAAATAAAATCCTGACAAATCCGATGGAGAATCTTCAACAGTGAAAAAATCAATCGCTTCATTGATGACTCTTATGCATTTATCAAGTTCATCGATAAAGTTATATGACGATGCTAAGGATTTATAATAATACCAATAACCGGGAAATTCCAGACCATAATTTTCGCCTGCAAGAGCTAGCTCGATCGCCCTGTAATAATTTTTCTTTTCAAGTTCAAAGAATGCGAGTATACTGGAAGCTGTTCCTGGCCATAATCCAGCCAGCGCACACATAGCAAGCGATTTTTCCGCAGTAGCTATATCGCCATCGCAAAAATAAGACCAAGCCTGCTTAAATTCATTTGGCGCTTTACTTAATTCGTTATCAAAACGCTTCTGCCATTCTAAATGCTTAAATTGAAAATTGTTTAACTCCACTATTAATCTCCGGTTTTTCTTTTGAACTAATCATTTATTTTTTACAATTCAGTGATCTTACCCCGTTTTAACGGACATATTATTAATGTAATTTGATTCGTTTAGAAAGTCAACCGGCGATTTATCAGGAGTTTCCCCGTTTTTTTCCACATAACAATTTTAAGCAAAATAAAAAACTAACTTAACAGGGCAGGCCGTCAAGCCATACGGCCCGTCTGGGGTCCTGTGAACTTTCCAGCTCATACGAGCCGTCTGGCCCGCCAGCGGGACTGGAAAGTCCCGCCTGTTAGTGCGGAAGTTTCCCCGATTTTTCGAGAAACCATGATTTCCACTTCTTCGAAATATCAACTCGTTTATATAATTTATATTATAAAAATTCTATTCAGTTTTTCGGGGAAACTCCTGAAAAAAAAGAGACGGGCTGGAAAAAGGGCTTTTGTCATTCCTGGCCTAACCAGGTGGACGAAGTCCTTCGTTAATTCAGATAATCGTCAAGACCGCAAGCCGTCAAGGCCGGAGACCCGTCAGGGACCTTCGGAGGTCTTCATCTACAGGACTTCTTCGTGCGCGGCATCCGCCATAGGTGGACTGGTCTGCCCGTCAAGGGGTACACGGGGACGTGTGCCGCCCACATAACAAGACTTGTTGGTGGATGGGGACATACACCAACCACGCAATAAATTGCACTATTAATATTGAATCATAAGTTTTATATCACCTTCTGTTTGGTTCAATAACATGAGTGTAATACAGTAACAGTGTTATGATTATATCCATAGATTAACTATTATAATTCATTATATATTAAACAATTAGTGCCTTAAAACAGAAGTTGTTTCATATTGCAACACCACTATTTATAGTTTTATCGCTTGCGTTTCTAACTTGTTGATATATATTACATAGTAATGAACTTAACAGTAGAATCGCAGGCATGCTTTTTGCAAAAGCCTTAAAATGGTAAATAATGTTAGTTTTTACAAAAAATAGTCTTAATAATAACCGAATTAAAAGGAGTTGTCGATGTTAAAAGTCAAAGTGCTGTGTGTGGTTATGGTGCTACTGGCTGTTCCAGTAGTATGGTCTGGACAGATCAGCCCATATCTTGCAGATAGGATGCAGGGAATGATTGCCAGCGAACAGATTGACGTCATTGTTATGATGCAAGAACAGGCAGATATCGGTTCCCTAAACAGACAATTGAAACTCGAAAGGTCTACCCTGGCTGATAGAAATCGAAGGGTCATCGAGGCTCTTCAAGATATTGTCAGCCGGACTCAGCCTGCTATGTCAGCCTACCTGGATGAGCTGCAGCTGCAGGGCTTAATCGAGCGTTACAAGATGCTGTGGATTGCTAATATGTTTATTGTAACTGCGAATAAAGCGGGTATAGAGGCGATTGCGGCGAATCCGGAAATAGCCGACCTTTATTTCAATTATACTATTGAAAGTATAAAGCCGATTGATGCTAAAGAATCTGACCCGCCGCTAATTGCATCCCACGAGATTGGTCTTGAAAGAATCAACGCCCTGGAAGCATGGGCGGCTGGATTCACTGGCGCCGGACGGGTTGTGGCTAACATGGATACTGGCGTTGACGGCACTCACCCGGCTCTGGCGGATCGTTTTCGCGGCGATGTTGATGGTGACGGCGATGTTGACGAGAGCTGGTATGATCCATATGCCGGCTGGACTTTCCCTCAGGATTCCCAAAGCCATGGTACACATACTATGGGTACCATCTGCGGCCGTACTCCATCAGGCGATACAATTGGTGTTGCTATCGATGCTCAGTGGATTGCGGCAGCCCCAATAGATAGATACGACATCGCCCGAACAGTTGCAGATGCTTTGCTGTCATTTGAATGGTTTGTCGACCCGGACGGCGATCCTTACACTCAGGATAACCCCGATGCCTGCGGAAATTCATGGGGCATTCCCGATGGCATTCCCGGATACCCTGATTGCGATGAGACATTCTGGGTTGTAATTGATAACCTGGAAGCTGCCGGCACGGTGGTTATTTTTTCTGCGGGCAACGAAGGTTACAGTGGCTTGCGTTCCCCGGCCGATAGAGCAACCACATATTATAATTGCTTCTCCGTGGGAGCTGTTGACGGTGCCACCCCGTCATTGCCCGTAGCCAACTTTTCAGCCCGTGGTCCGACCGAATGCGCCGAGGCCGATATGGCCATCAAGCCTGAAGTTGTGGCACCTGGCGTTAACGTTAGAAGTTCTATCCCGGGCGGCGGCTATTCAACAAAGAGCGGGACCTCGATGTCCTCGCCTCATATTACCGGAGCAGTCGCTGTTATCCGTTCGGCAAATCCCGACCTGGATGTTGAATCGATTAAGGAAATAATGATGAGTACTGCAGTCGACCTTGGGCCGGCCGGCGAAGACAACAGCTACGGTCATGGTATTATCGATCTCCACGAGGCGTGCCTGATTGCTCAGGCGGGTTATGGCGCTGTTGAAGGTTACGTGTATGATGAAAATAGCAGCCCTGTAGGCGGCGCCAGAATTGTAGTCGATGGCTCAACAAGATTTGCTACTGCCGATGATGTGGGTTTTTATCATCTCAGTCTTCCCGGCGACAGCACATACACCCTGATTGCCAGCTTCTTCGGCCATCTGCCCGATACGGCAACAGTTACGATACTCCCTGATGAAACCGTTACTCAAGATTTCACTCTCGATTTTGCCGAGTACGGCATTCTTCATGGTCATGTTTTAGACCTTGATTCGAATCCTATTGAGGACGCCATTATATCTGTAGTTGGAGTTCCTCTTAACCCTGTTTATACCAACAACGAAGGGTATTATATATTTGATAACATACCCGGCGGCGAAACTTACGATATCGAAGCTACGGCTATTGGTTATGGACTCGGCAGGGGAAGCATATTTGTTCCGGTTGGTGATACTGTTGCGCTTGACTTTGACCTTCGAGAACTGGAATCATTCGAGGCAAACAACGGCGGCTGGGTAGGTGAAGGCGTCTGGGAATGGGGTGCCCCGTCCTCCGGGCCCGGTGAAGCATACGATGGCAACAATGTTTGGGCTACGGTGCTTGGCGGTTCTTATCCCAACAATGCCGATGATCCTTTATATACAACGTTTTACGATATTACCGATGCCAATGCTTCTTTCTCTTTCTATCATTGGTATAACATGGAATTAAACTGGGATGGCGGCAACATTCACATTTCAACTGATGGTGGGACTTCATGGAACCTTATCACGCCTGAAGACGGATATCCTAATCCTGATGTTCGTGGTTTGGACGATGAACCGGGTTTCTCCGGCGAAACAGGAGTCTGGGAGCAGGTACTCGTTGACCTTTCTTCTTATCAAGATGAAATTGTCAAATTTAAACTCCGATTTGGTACGGATGGCTCAGCAACTCGTGACGGCTGGTATATTGACGGAGCTGTTGTAAATGGCGGCAGTGCAGTATATCCTGAAGCCGGTGTATCACCTTTAGCATTTAACGTTCAGTTAAATTCCGGCGAATCTACTACCGGGGATTTGACTATCTCCAATTCGGGCGGTGCTCCGCTTAATTTTTCCGTGGTTGTTCTGACTGATGATTTCATGCAATCTATGAACACTTTCGACAGTGAGGTTGAAATTCCTGTAGAACAAATCGATGTTCCTGTTTCGAAAGAAGAAGCAAATGCTCCTCAGGATGAGTCGCATCTTAAAACAGAAATCGATCCGCCGTTCAATCACGATGTAATAACTGATTTTGGCGGACCCGATGAATTCGGTTATACTTATATAGACTCCGATGAACCCGATGGTCCGAGTTATGAGTGGATTGATATTACGGGAAACGGCACACCGGTTGATTTCAGTTATGGTTCTATCGATGACGGGTACACCGACTTGTTTCCGATGGGCTTGACTTTTACTTTCTATGGTCAGACATACTCGGATATCATGGTCAGCACAAACGGCTGGCTGTCTTTCATTCAGTATGCCAGTTCTTATATCTCCAACTATACTATTCCAAGGGTTTATATTCCCAATGCGCTCATTGCCGTTCAATGGGATGACCTGGATGGCGGTGCAACAGGAAATTGCTACTATTACTACGATGATGTGAATAACAGATTTATTGTTTCCTGGGTTGATTGGCACTATTATCCCGACCTGACAACACCGTTGCACAGTTTCCAGGTAATACTCGATGGCAACGATAACTCAATCCGTATGCAATACGGCGAGATTGAAGGAGAATACCAGAGCGATATCACAATAGGTATCGAAAATGAAGTCGGTGAAATAGGACTTGAATATGCCTACAATAATGCGGTAGTACAGCCCGGCCTGGCTATTGAATTCACTTATCCGCTATTCTGGTTAACAGTGAGTCCGCAGGAAGGCATTGTTCAGCCAAGTGAATCGATGGAGTTGGATGTTGTTTTTGATGCCACAGAGCTGGAAAACGGACTTTATACCGGTAATATATTAATTTCAACCAACGATCCCGAACACAATACATTCACTTTACCCTGCACACTTGAGGTTGGTGAAACCGGTATTGGCGATGATATGACCGCGGTTCCTGCAACATTCTCTTTAACTCAGAATTACCCCAACCCATTCAATCCGACTACGGATATCGCCTTCGGTTTGCCCGCTGATGGCCATACAACCCTTGAGGTTTACGATATCATGGGCCGTAAGGTTAAAACGCTTGTCGATGGGAATCTGCCTGCCGGCGTCCATCAGATTACCTGGGACAGCGCCGATGAAAACGGCAACCATGTTGCCTCCGGCGTATACTTCTATAAGCTTGTTCAGGGCGACAACGTCACCACTAAAAAGATGATGATGGTGAAATAAGCTGGTAATATATCATGATAATTTAAAGGGCGGTCACAGAGGCCGCCCTTTATTGATGTGTATAGTGGGCATCACACGTCCCTGTGTGCCCCTTTGATATGGAGCAGATTGAAACTTCTACTTCGGCTTCTAATCAATCGGAAATTTTTCCTGTTTAATGCTTACCGCCTGTGCGCTGTCTGCCGGCGACCATTCGCCCAGTTTTTCTGTGTAAATCTTGCAGATGCCTTCCGACTGCCAGGTTTCGTAGGAGTTGTACTCCCAGCCAAGATACTCCGATCCGCCGCCGCCGACTGTAGTAATCAAATACCGGTTGGAAACATGACCTATATAACGCGCCTGCCCTGCTGTGCTTTTCTGGTCGCCGCCGGAGGGATCGACTGGCACCCAGCCTATTTTTGGCAGGTAGACCTCGCACCAGCGATGGAAGACCTCATCTTCAGAGGCTAAGTCGCCCCGCTGGGCGATAGCGCCTGCATACCTGCAGGGAAGCCCCGCCGACCGGCACATCGAGATGAATACAAATGAGTACTCCGAACATGAACCGTTACCCCGCTCAAGTATTGCCGGAGCTATATTCCAGCCCCCGGCAAGCTCGTAATACATATTATCGATAATGTAGCCGTAGATTTTCCGCATCACCCAATATGGATTGGTCTCATCGTCGATGGCTTTTTTGACGGCATCTTTAATGGTTTCTGAGTTGATTGCGAATTTAGTGTCATCCACAAGATATTTCTTCTTAATCTCCTTTGGAATGTCTTTCAAATCGCCTACCTTCTCCGGCCTGATATAAATCCAGTGGTCGAATAGCTCCACCATAGTTTTATAGGAAGCTTCGACCATCTCGCCGGGCTTGACCTCATCGAAATGAAACCGGGCAACCTGCTGACCCCATTGATCGGAGATGAAATCATGGTTTACCGTTGATGAGTAAACGGGCGGTTCAAGCAGGGTCTGGCGGCGTGAGTTCTCAGGTACTGCCAGGTAGATGTTGAGGTCGGTCACGGTTCCGGGACCGTAATTTCTGAACTGATGTGTGTATTCGAGCTCCTCGTAGACCGGGTCGATAAGATTATTGAATTCGTCATCGTCGGCAATAACGGCATAAACTGAATCTGACTGGTAATCGGCGCAGTAGAGTTTATCATCAAGATATGCCAGTCCCCAGGCATATTTATCGGGGGCTTTGAGTGTCAGTACAACTTCGCCTGTTTCCGGCCAGACCATATAGATTTTATCAGCGCTACGGTCGGCTACCCAGAGATGGGTTCCGTCAAATGCCAGACCGGTTGGATTTCCCGAGGGCGAGGGCAACTCTTTGATGGTAGTGCCGTCCTCGGTTGAAACCTGCAAAAGCTGGTCGGCTTTGGAATCTGCCAGCCACAGGTATTCGGCATCCCAGGCCAACCCGCGGGGACGTTGGGCCGGACACCAGATAGTCTTTACAGCGACTTTGGTTTCGGGATCGATCTGCAGTATCACTCCCTCTTCAGAATCGACCAACCAAAGGTATTTGCTGTCATACGCCAGCCCCTGCGGCCTGAACCCGGGGGCGGGAAATTCGGATATTGTCTCGCCGGATTTCGGGTCTATCTTATAGATCGTGTCGCTTTTGCGGTCGGCAAGGTAAAGGTGCTTCCCATCGGTTGCCATACCGGTCGGGCAACTGTAAGGTGCGGCGAAACTCGTATCGACATCGCCAATAACGGCAAACACCGGAATTGCGAGCAATAAAATCAGAATCAGTGTAATTAGCGCTTTCATTTTTCCTCCTTGGGGTTTAACATCATCAATTCAATTTATAATATTGCAGAAGATTACTCAAGCAGATTAGAAAATATCTTGTGGGCTGGATACCTGCTTTCGCAGGTATGACATACTTGTGGGCCGTACATGTCCTCGTGTGCCCTTTTGCAATTGCGTCAGGAAGGGGTTCCTGACGCCACGGGAAAAAGTAGGACAGACTTTTAGTCTGTCCGGACAGGTTGAAAATCCACAAGACCCCAGACAGGCCATATGGCTTGACGATCTGTAGGACCCCCAACCTACTGATTTATTCGAAATAAAATATACTGTAGGCGGTCGGCACGCAGTGTCCATTGGATTTATCCGGCCGCAATTGTGTTGGGGGACGAGCCCCCAACCTACGGCTTTTTTCCGCCTTCAAATATATAAGTCTAAAGATATTATAACGGATTCATGTAAAATAAATTGCAATTGATTCAAGATGTTGATAATATAAATTGTCTAAAGGCAACTTTTTCGAATTTGTGCCGAATAATGCAATGGGTGTTTGAGCAAGCAAATCGGGAGACATGATGCGTGATTTATCGATAGAGATTAAGGTTGGAACCGTAATAATTGCCGCGATTATCATTTTATTATACGGTATTGTCTGGGTGAAAGAATACAAATTCAATGTTGAGCATTATAGATATATCTGTATGTTTCCGGAGGTCGGCACTCTTGACATCGGCGATCCGGTCGGCGTTTTGGGGGTTGAAAAAGGCGAGGTTAAGGATATAGAACTTAAGGGCAACAATGTTCTGGTTACAATTTCGCTTGATAAAGAAGTGGCTTTAAAAGAGGACGCCCGGTTTGCGGTAATGAATGTTGGTCTTATGGGGGAAAGATATGTAGCAATATGGCCGGGCGAATCGGCGAATGCGCTTGATCTAAGTGCACCGAAGATGGGTAAATATGACACCGGCATACCGGAGGTTATGGGGATGATGGGCGATGCTATTGATGAGATCCGACATCTTGTGGTTCAGCTTGAGGGAACTTTCGGTGAACCCGGCAAGGCAGTGAAGATCCGTCAGATTATCGATGCTTTGCATGAGATAACCGAAAACACTAATCGATTCATTAACGATAATCAGAACACAATGGAAAAAGCCCTAACAAGCATATCCAATGCCGCCGGCAGGATGGATGGCTTTTTGGACACTAACTCTGTTGAGATGCAAAAGGCAGTCAGTAATTTCGCTGAGGCATCTGTTAAGCTCAATGAGCTGTCTGATGATATTAAAAGTATTACCGAACGTATTGAAAAAGGCGAGGGCACTCTCGGCAAAACCATGGCCGATGATTCTTTATACTATGATCTGCGCCAAACGATGAACAATCTCGATTCTCTGATAACAGACTTTAAAGAACATCCCAAAAAGTACATTCATCTTAGCATATTTTGATATATTTCTGTTTCGGCATACACAACCATCAGCCGGTCGGCAATTTCGACCATGTTATCGAGCACGCTTATAAGCAATGCTATCTGCCGTTTGTCAGGCTTCTTGCAGAATTCCCCGATATCAAGGTATCGCTTCACAATACCGGCATACTCTGGGATTGGATCGAAAAGAGCCGGCCTGAGTATTTCAGGTATGTAAAAAATTTATTGAATGCTGGTCGGCTTGAACTATTAAGCGGCGGTTTTTATGAGCCGATCCTGCCGGCAATTTTTAATTCACACAAAAAAGGCCAGATCGATATGCTCACCGATTATCTAAAGAAACGATTTTCGGTTAAAGCTCGCGGCATGTGGCTGGCCGAGCGGGTCTGGGAACCGCAACTGGCCGGCGCGCTGCATGATTGCGGTATGGAGTATACAATCCTCGATGACACTCATTTTCGCTGGGCCGGCCTTACCGAAGATCAGCTTGACGGCTATTTCATCACCGAAGAACAGCATAAGAAACTGGCGTTGTTTCCGATTTCCAAGCTGCTGCGTTATGCTGTCCCGTTTAAGAATGTAGATAAAGTCATGGATATACTTAAACAGATGGCTGAAAGATCGCCGGGCAAGCTGGCAATCTATGCCGACGATGGCGAAAAGTTTGGCGTCTGGCCCGATACCTATAAGCTTTGTTATGAAAAAAGATGGCTGGCTGATTTTTTCGAACAGGTATCGAAGAACTCTGATTGGCTGAAGATGAAATTCTTCTCCGAGGCGATAGATGTTTTTGAACCTAACGGCAGGATATATCTTCCCACCGCCTCCTATGCCGAGATGGGACAATGGTCGCTGCCGCCGGATGGATTCAATCATTACGAGCAGATCGAAAAGCATCTTAAGAAAAACGATCTCTGGGAGAGCCGCGGCTACCTTGTAAGGGGCGGGTTCTGGCGTAACTTCCTGTCGAAATATCCCGAATCGAATAATATGCACAAGAAGATGTACCATGTTGCCGCCAAGATTGATCAACTCGAAAAGAGCGCCGCGGCAAAGAAAAAGAAATTGGCCGAAGCCAGAGATTTGCTGTTCCAGGCCAGTGTAATTGCCCATACTGGCATGGTGTGTTCGGCGGCCTTTATTTAAACCATCTCCGCTATGCTACTTATAATCGCCTGATTCGGGCTGAGGCCATCGCCGAGAGCTTAGGGACGCTGCCAAAAACCGGAAAGCTGGAACTCACCGATTTTGATGATGACGGGCAAACTGAAATTTTGGCCCAAACCAGCCATCTAAACGCTTATTTTTCTCCCCGTCATGGCGGCTCGATGTTCGAGCTTGACCTAAAGAACAAAGGATTTAACCTCCTGGACACCCTGACCCGCCGTAAGGAAGGATATCACAAAAAATTATGTGAACTTAAAAATCAGTCTGTCGCTGAGGGAGCGTCTATTCACGATCGGATTGAGACAAAAGAGGAGGGGCTTGAAAAATATCTGGTCTACGACTGGTACCGGAGGGTGTCATTTGTCGATCATATGATGCCGTTCGGGACTGAATTCGAACAGTTCGCCGCTAATAAGTATCATGAGATGGGTGATTTTATAATCGAGCCATTTGAGTATACGACAAAAAAATCAAATACTAAATTGAGTGTCGAGTTTTCGCGCAAAGGGCATATTTACTACCCGGATAGAACCGCTGATTTGACTGTCGGTAAGAACATCGATATTATGCTGAAACAACCGGTCATCGAGGCGAACTATACACTGGAGAACCGGTCTGATTTCGAACTCGGATTTATTTTCGGAGTCGAATTTAACTGGGCAATGTTGGCTGGAGATTCGCCCGATCGCTATTACTATATCGGCAACCATGATCTTGAAAACAACAGAATGATAAGCCGCGGAGAAACGCCGGAAGTTGATATGTTCGGGCTTAAAGATGATTATCACAAACTCGACATCAATATCAGCCTGTCGGAGCCCTGCTGTTTGTGGCGTTTTCCTATCGAGACTGTCAGCCTATCGGAGTACGGTTTCGAACGGGTTTACCAATCCTCGGTAACCTGCCTTTGCTTCGAGGTGAAGATTCCTCTAAAAGAATCACGCAAGTTGAAGTTTATGATTCGCTTTCGGGATATGTGATAGAACTGGTCTCGGTATCAGGATGTCGTAAAGCTTCCATCCTGATACATGCAAAAGAATCACGCAAGTTGAAGTTTATGATTCGGTTTGGGGAATTGTGATAGAGTTTATTTGTCAATAGTTACAGCAAATGTGGAATCTGTATGGTGTTTTTAATATTTGAACTTGTGAAAAAATTGGAATTATTTTTTAATATAAGGCGGGCTTTAATTTCGCCGGGATTTTAACAGCACTTTACTGTATTGCTTCATATTTTCGAGGCATTTTCCAGTCCCACGCGCTACACAGGTAAGCGGATCATCGGCTACTATAACCGGGAGGTTGGTTTCCTGCCGCAGGCGTTTATCCAGGCCGCGAAGAAGGGCTCCGCCTCCGGTTAGGATAATGCCTCGATCAAGGATATCGGAAGCCAGCTCCGGGGGTGTCTGCTCAAGCGAAAGACGCACCGCATCCACAATAGCATCAACCGGCTCTGCAATTGCCTCTCTGACCTGAGAAGTTGTAATTTTCATTGTTTTAGGTACGCCGGCAACAAGGTCTCGACCTTTAATCTCCATCGACTCCTCTTTATCAAGGGGATAGGCGGAACCGATTTTCATCTTGACCTCCTCGGCAGTCCTTTCGCCGATCAGCAGGTTATAGTTTTTCTTGTAATAAAGAACAATCGCCTCGTCAAGCTCATCGCCGGCAACCCTGATGGACATGTTCGACACGATGTCATTTAAAGCAATAACGGCAATTTCGGATGTGCCGCCGCCGACATCGATTACCATCGACCCGGAAGGCTGGTCAACCGGCAAGCCAACGCCAATTGCAGCAGCCATCGGCTCCTGGATCAGGTATACTTCTCTGGCTCCGGCGTTTTCCGCCGAATCACGCACCGCTCTTTTTTCCACCTCAGTGATACCCGAGGGTACAGAAATGATGATTTTAGGCTTCATAAGATAGCGATGTTTTACAACCCGCTTTATAAAATCTGAAAGCATCCTTTCGGTTATATCGAAATCCGCAATGACCCCATCCTTTAGCGGCCTGATAGCAGAGATACTCTCAGGCGTTCGACCGATCATCTCTTTTGCCGTTATTCCTACAGCAAGGATTTTCCCTGTCTCTTTTTCCAAAGCAACTACTGAGGGTTCGTTCAATACTATACTGGCGCCGCGAACATAAATCAGTGTATTGGCAGTACCCAAATCGATACCGATGTCGTTTGAAAGAAAATTAAACCAGGACATTTCTCTCCGTTGTGCTGTCTGTTTAAGTTCCAACTTTCCTGCTGGCAGCATTATAGTGGTTGTATTTGACATTGTAAATACCTTTTTCTCAAATGTTTGGACTTTTTTATAGGTATTCGACTAAATCTCTGATTACTTAATGGTTATTATCGGTAATTGGACCCTCGGCCTGAGCATTAATGAACTGTTGAACTATCGGATTATCGCTGTTTTTTACCTCGACGGGAGAGCCGATAAAGATAATTTTGCCTTTGTACAGCATCGCTATACGGTCGGATATTTTATAGGCTGAAACCATGTCATGAGTGACAGCTATCGAGGTTATATCGAGAGTATTTTGCAGATGTATAATTAGGTTATTTATAGTATCGGCCATAATGGGGTCCAAACCGGTAGTGGGTTCGTCATACAATATGAATTCGGGGTCCATGGCAATAGCACGAGCTAAACCCACCCGCTTTTTCATCCCCCCGGAAAGTTCCGCCGGTTTTAGATTTTCAACTTTAAAAAGCCCCACCTGGGATAATTTCTCTTTTATGATTGACTTTATAGTATGTTCAGGGATATCGGTATGTTCCCTCAAGCCAAGTCCGACATTTTCATCGACGGTCATCGAATCAAACAAAGCCGACCCCTGGAAGAGCATTCCAAAACGGCGGCGAAGTTCTACCATTTGTTTCGAGGAATGTTTATTAATATCCTCATTATCAATAAGGATTTTCCCTTTATTGGGCTCTAAAAGGCCTATTATATGCTTTAATAATACCGATTTCCCCTCGCCAGAACGGCCGATGATAGTCAGCGTTTCGCCTTTGCTGATTGTAAGATTTACTCCGTTTAAGACAGGTTTGCCTGTAAAACTCTTATAGACACCGATTATTTCGATCATTACATACTGATTCCTTATCCGAAAAATATACTGGCTACAATATAGTCAGAAATCAAAATTAAAACGCTTGCATAGACGACGGCCCGGGTTGTGGACAGCCCGACTCCTTCAGCACCGCCAACAGTTTTGAAGCCATGATAACAGCCAACAACTGCAATAATCTGGCCAAAAACACAGGCTTTGAGAAGGCCGATGAAAACATCTGATAATTCAAAAAATAATTTGACGCCGTTTAGAAATGTGTAGGCGGTTATATCGATAAAAAGCATTGATACTACAAGACCGCCCATTAAAGCCACAAAATCAGAAAATATGGTCAGTATCGGAAGCATAAGAAAACCAGCGATATATCGCGGGACCGCCAGAAACCTCACCGGGTCAAGCGCCATAGTTTCTAAAGCGTCAATCTGCTCGGTTACTTTCATTGTTCCCAGTTCAGCGGCGATAGCAGAACTGACCCGACCGGCAACAACCAAACCGGTTAATACCGGTCCTAACTCTATGATGACAGCCTTGCCTACAGCAGTCCCCAGATAGCGCATCGGCACGTAATTCTGAAATTGATACGCCGCCTGAACAGCCGAAACGGCTCCTGTGAACACTGATGTAAACAGTACCAGGGGCAGTGAGGCAACTCCCATCATCAGCATCTGTTCAAGTGTCAGGCGCATATTTTTCACAAAGAGGGGCAGGGATTTGAGAATCCGCATCAGCAGGATTGAAAATGCGCCCACTTCCTCAATAAAAAACAACCCCCTCGAGCCGAATATTTGCACAATATTCAAAAGACAATCCCTCTCATAGCATTTTTACCTTCATATTAAGATACAGAATTTAATAATAATGATTATGGGAATTCGTGAACAATATCCTTCAATTCAAAACGGGCATAATCTTTAACAAACATTAGATCAATGGTACCAGTAGGACCATTCCTTTGTTTGCTTATGATTATTTCTGACTCGGGTCCCCAGTGTCCTTCCTCGTTACGCGGTCGATGAATGAATATTACGACATCCGCATCCTGTTCAAGCGCTCCTGATTCTCGAAGATCGGATAATTGTGGTTTGGCGTCTCTGCCGCGAAGTTCGATCTGGCGGGAAAGCTGTGATAAGGCAATAATCGGAACTTTCAATTCCCGCGCCGTCGCCTTTAACGCGCGTGAGATAAAGGAAATTTCCTGTTGACGGCTTTCGGCATTTTTAGGCCCCTGGATGAGCTGTAAATAATCTACTATTATAAGCCCGATATTTTCTCTTGATTTTAAACGCCTGGATTTTGCCCTCATTTCAAGTACGCTCATCATTGGTGAGTCGTCAATGAAAATGGGTGAATCCGATAATGGTCCGGCGGCTAAAGATAGGTTGGTCCATTGCTTGTCGGCCAGTCTTCCTGTTCGCAAAAGGTGCGATGAGACCCTGGCCCGGCTGCATAGAAGACGCTGGGCAATCTGTTCTTTGGACATTTCCAGAGAAAAAATAAGCACCGGTGTTTTATTTTCGACAGCAATATGATCCGCAATATTTAAGCTGAAAGCTGTTTTCCCCACAGACGGACGACAGGCTATAATAATCAGTTCCGAATTCTGAAATCCCGAGGTCAGGTTATCTAAATCGATAAAACCGCTTGGAATGCCGGTTAAAAAGCCCTCACGACTGCTGTAAGCTTCAATAATGCGAAATGTTTCATGCAAGACATCGCTAATTGGAATAGTCGAGCCTTTTAATTTTTCATCTTTTATGGCAAATATCGCCTGCTCGGCCTCATCAATAAACTCATCAACATCCTCAATTGGTTGGTAAGCGCGCAGGAGCGTCTGATTCGAGGCATCGATCAGTTTGTTAAGCATCGCTTTTTCAAAAACGATATTGGAGTGGTGCTCGACGTTGGATATTCCCGGAGTAGCTTCGGTAAGACCCGCTAAAAATGCTCTCCCCCCGACTTCATCAAGGTAGCCAAGCCTGGCCAGCTCCTCGGATACAGTTATAATATCAGCGGGCTCGTTTTTTTCATATAGGTTTACAATCGCTTTAAATACTTTTTTGTGTATCGATTTGTATAGATGTTCCTGCCTTAAATGTTCTAAAACAACATCAATAGCATCTTTGGATAACAACATTGCCCCAAGAACCGACTGTTCAGCCTCTAATGCCTGGGGTGGTATTTTTTCGACTGTATCTGACATTTATTGTTTTAACTCCTCCAGCTTTCGCAGAAGTTTCTGCATATCATCCCAGGTTGGGCGTTTGTATTGGTTAGACCGTAAGAGCGCGGCAGGATGGTAAGTCACCATCAGAGTTGTACCGTGGTAATCAAACCATCGGTCACGCATCTGACCCAGCGACATATTCGTTTGCAGGAGACGCTGAGCCGCTATCCGTCCCAGACAGCAGATGACTTTCGGCTTGATCAGCTTAATTTGCTGGTGAAGAAAAGGTTCGCAGATTAACGCCTCATTCGGCTGGGGGTCGCGGTTGTTCGGAGGACGGCATTTAAGTATGTTGCCGATATAAACGTCCTGACGTTCAAGCTTCATGGCGGCCAGTATTCTATTTAGAAGCTGACCGGCTCTGCCCACAAAAGGTTCGCCCAGTCTATCCTCATCGGCGCCGGGCGCCTCGCCGACAAACATTATATCAGCGTTGGGATTGCCAGCGCCGAAAACGAGGTTGGTCCGTGACTGCCCCAGCGAACATTTCTGACATTCACAAATAGCCCGATACAAATCATCGAGACTTTCGGTCTTTTCGAATTCGTCTATGCTATAAGCAGTCTGTTCCACTGTATCATGTCCTGGTATTTCCATATCAAACGGCCTGAAAATAACTTTTTCACCCAGTTCCATTCGCTGTATCAAATAGCTTCGAAGTAAATTTTCCTCACTCTCCGGCATCACTTTCTTCTTCTTTTTAGCAACTTAACCAGCTCATCAAGGATTTTATGTGCCAGCTCTATTTTCGGCATTACCGGTAAATCGATCGGTCTTTCCCCCTTGACAAAAATCGTCGCCTTATTGAAATCAGAGCCGAATTTCACACCTTTTTGTGTGGGATTGTTGGCGACTATCATATCAAGCTTTTTATCAAGCATCTTCTTTTTAGCCGCCGCCTTAACATTTTCAGTTTCGAGGGCAAAACCGATCAGGATTTTCCCTCTTTTTTTCGCAGAGAGTCCTTTAAGAATATCAGGATTCTGAACCAATGTCAAAGACAGGGTGCGGTCTATTTTCTTGATTTTCTGACGGGAATAAATTTTGGGCCTATAATCGGCAACTGCGGCTGCCATAATAATTGAATCCACATTTTTATAATAATTTTCAACCGCTTTTTTAATCTGCTCAGCAGTCTCAACATTGACTAATTCAACTCTTGCTGGGGCTTCTAACGCAACCGGTCCCGATACCAGAATCACCTCTGCGCCTCGAGATATTAAAGCCCGGGCAATGGCATAACCCATCTTGCCGGAGGACCTGTTAGATATAATCCTTACCGGATCGAATGGTTCAACAGTCGGTCCGGCAGTTACCAGGATTTTATATCCGGCCAGGTCAGAACGGTTCTTTAAGTTCAGTTCGATTTGTCCAAATATATCTTTCGGCTCAACCATCCGTCCCTCGGCAGTAATAAGGCTGGCAAGCTGGCCTTTAGTCGGTCCGATAAACACTATCCCCTGCTTTTTCAATTCGTCGACATTTCTCTTAGTGGCAAAATTTTGCCACATCTTAACATTCATGGCAGGCACGACAATTTTTGGACCATCATAAGCCAAGAGCTGGGTGGACAGCACCTCATCGGCGATGCCGGCGGCCATCTTGGCGATGATATTAGCGGTTGCCGGAGCTACCACGAAGATGTCGGCCCAATCGGCCCAGCTTACATGCTCAAGTGAGTCGCGGCCGGGATCCCACATATCGGTCGCAACAGATTCGGCGCCTAATGCAGAAAATGTCAGCGGAGTAACAAACTTTGCAGCCGATTGAGTCATTACAACTCGCACATTGGCGCCGGCTTTAACCAGCATCCGCAAAAGTTCGCAAATCTTAAAAGCAGCGATACCGCCGGAGATACCAAGGAGAATTTTCTTATTATTTAAAATACCCTGCATACCAATCTCCTAATTAATGCATCACAATTTTATGACAAAATCCGTAATAATGCAACCACATTCGATTAACAACTTATCATAAGTTTTCCACATCGAGATAATTAATGTAAGTCCTTATGAAAGCCCATATTAAACAAATGAGAATATTTTTTGAAAATATTGTTTACTTTTTAGTTTTTAAACCGTATAATAAATATAGGTCCTATTTAGGCGAAAGTCGGCTCCAAGCCGTGCGCCCCTTAGCGGGGCCTAGCCTAAACAGGGCTTATGTTTTTACAATCAAATGGATTTTTCTTTGAATAATAATTGTTGGGGTAGTTTTTTACATCATATAGATCAACCAATAGACTTACCTTGGATTCTATAAACTTATAATATCTCATTTCGCTTCTAATAAATGCTCTATAAACTACCCAATTCATATAATCAATAACTTGCAAACATGGTTCGTCTGATGGCAACTGAGCAAATACTTTTACCTTAATAGATGAAGGTACTTTAGTTCTCCATTTTAATTCAAAACTTTCAATAGATTTTTTTATTGCTTGTTCTAATGGAATTTGTCTATTTCTTGAACCCCTTTTGGCAAAATAGATACTGCTCTCCTCATATCTATGAAGAACATTTTCAAACAACGTAGAAATTAAACGGTTATAGAATTTATTCTCTTTACCATCAAAACGTTTTCTAAAAGCTCGTTCAATTTTTCTGGCAACTACAAATTGAGCTTTAAAATCAAGTTCTGTAAGCTTATTAAAAACGGCTTGTCTGACTTCGGCACAATCATCCTTTGCATGAAATGCGATCTTTGTTTTGGCTAATGAAGGTATTCCGGTCAGATATGGATCACTTACGATATCATTTCTCAGTAATTTTAACTCTTTTCGAATTGCTTGTGGCTCCTGGGTTTCAATGAAACCCATTATCAATATTTTGGAGCACCCCTCTTCCCCAACAATTAGGGTTCCATTCCTATTATAAAAAGTCGGATCCCCTGATTCATCTACAAAATAATAATTTTTACTTTTGACCGGTTCCTGCATAAACAAACCTTGTTAAATAATTCAACCGTTTATTTAACTATTACATTCCCCGTAATAATGCAACCACATTCGATTAACAAGTTATCATAAGTTTTCCACACCGAGACAATTAATGTAAGTCTTTATGAAAGCCCATATTAGACAAATGGGGATATTTTTCATGCTCGCAATACGCCACAATCTATTCACATAGCCCGCATTATTCACAAATCTTAGCACATGCTGGCATCCGCCATAGGCGGACTTCTGCCAGGGCTGTCAGAAGAAACTTCCGACAGCACAAAAATACTCTGTATCTTTAATGGACTCCTGACATTATTTCTATCATATTATTAGCCAAAGGATTAAAAGCTAATTTTTAATGAGATAATAGATTTAATGAATAATTCGGGATAGGGATATTGATACGATCAGCAACGCCAGCTTAAAGCTTGAAACTGTTAACTAAAAATCGTAATTCATCAACATGCTGGTTAAGTTCCTGAGCGGTTTTGTGACCGGCGCTGATCGAAATACCCGGACTTTTTCTGTCATTAACGCCCGATTCATTCCCAACTGCGGCAGGCGTCTCTGCGGGAGTGGTTGTGATCTGATTTATTATCTCCTGGGATTTTTCAATTGATTCAAATATTTCGCTCAGTGAAATCATAATTTTATGTGCCAGCATTTTTTGGAAATCGAGATTTTTCTTTGAATCATCAAGCCTGCCATTAGTAGACTCGATATCAGTTTGAACATCTTTAACAATATCGGCAATATCTTTGACAGCCCCGGAAACATGTTCGGCAAGCTTGCTTACCTGAGCGGAAATCTCGGCCAGCCCGCTTTCCTTAGCGCCTGTTCTGGTATTCTCAATCACCGTGTTTAAGGCAAGAAGATTAATTTTGTCGGAAATGTTATCTACTGCTTTTGTAATATCACTAAGAACAGCATTATTACCGACGTTATCAAGGTTTTGATCTGTATTGCCTGTCCTGGCAATTTCCTCAAAGCCGCGAAAGCCATTTTTTGTCAATTTATCAACCTCCGTGATTTGATGACCGTTTCATTAATTTAATCGGCATTTTTATAAGTGATTTTAGAGATTTAATGATTATGAACATTAAATCCGCTTTTATGATATTACGGCGTTTATAGATTATACGGGATTATCTATCTTTACCTCGTTTTTCTCGATGTTTTTTTCAAAAACGCGGTTAACCAGGGGAATTGTTCTTAGCTCTTCACAAAAGTTTTCATAGGACTCTTTTTCACTTCCAACGCTCTTCGTCTTAAGATATTCGATGGTTACAATTGCCAGCAGTACTCCCATAAGCGATACCATAAAGGAGAGTATTGTTATCAATCGCCGCTTTGGTCCCGATTTCAAAAGCGGTAGAGAGGGCGCATCAAGGATACGCACAATAGGCATGTCCTTTTGAACGTCCAGGTTCGCAATTTGATGCTCCTGTGAAAGGTAAACATATTTTTGTTTTTTTATTTCAATATCCCGCTTCAAACGAGAAATCATTGTGGCAATTTCAGGATGAGTGCTTTTATACCAGTCCCGGTTAGCTTTTTGAAATTCTTCGAGTTTCTTCTCAGCTAAGTTAAGTTCTCTTTCGCTCCCGGCAAGTTGCCGGGCTAAATATTCTGCATTTTCTTTTGCCTTTGATTTGTTGCGATGCAGGTTGAAATAATCAAGTTCGCTTAAGTATTCGCCTACTATAGCTTGTGATAATCCCGGGTATTTTGTCTCAACCGAAATATGAATAATGCCGGTTTTTTTATCAGCGCTTATGCGTGTTATATTTGCCAGCGCCTGTTTTAGCAGTTCCGGATTCGAGACGCCAAAATAATCTGCCAGTCTCATGTTCATTTTTAGAGAACCGGCATTGAATTCAAATCGCTTTTGAGAAACCCTGCCGAGAATCAACTGAGATCCCAGGATATCCGGGAACAGTTCAGATGAGTTCTCATATTTACTGGATATGTTGCTGAATCCCGCAATGCTTTTTAATACGGCTATCTTGTCCTGCGGGCCGGAGGGCAAAATCGAGGCTGTGGATCTGTACATTTCCGGCAGCTGCATGACTATTATTACAGTCAAGATTGTCACAATTCCGACAATTGAGACAATCCATTTTTTCCTGTTTAAAAAAAGACTGGCAAGATCGAAAATATTTATCTCCATACCTTTATCACCATCAACAGCCAGACAGCTATTATGACGATCTAATCCGCTATCGCTTTTGGTCTTATAAGTAATCTTGCCCTGTTTGTTTTGCCTCATAATCTTATCTCGAAACAGTTCTAATCATTTATTTAATCGGCAGTTAGAGAGTATTATAAAGTAAAATACTTGCTCAATTAATTTAACGATTTTGCCGTCTGCCTCGTATGAACTGTGAGTTTTGCCGGCTCCGATCGTTGAGACCTTTCCAGTCTGAAAGTTGCCATAATAACCAGTATCAACCCTATCATGAAAGATATTATAAGCGAATAACCGATTCCCATAAGCCCGAACCTGGGAACCAGGACCTGATTCATAAGAATATATAAAACGAGGACGCCCACCCATATCAGGCCGATATTCTTTGTGCGTTCATACACCGCAAAAACCGCTGCAAAAATTGCCGTTATACTGATTATAATGTTGACAATTACCAGTAAAAGCATCAATTCATAAGAGGAAAGATAATTCTCCGTGCTGACCAAAACGATAATATATTTTCCGAACAGGCAGAGAATAATAAAAATCGGAACCGCCATGGCTAAGTAGATAGAAATAAACATCCGTAATGTGTTCTTTACACCTGAAAACTGTGCCTCCAGCTTGCTTTTTTTAATATATTGACCATATATATTTTCCAAAATAATAATGGGGATAGTCGAAATTATCGCCACCTTTTGAGCGACGCTGTAATACGCTACCGCCTCAAAACCATAATAAAGTTTAATAAGAAAAGGAACAAGCGACCTTACTATCATAGCAGAAAAGGCAAAAGGTAAAAGAGGCAGCCCAATAGCCAGATATTTTTTCACCGTTTTAAAATTATATTTTGAAAATTTTATATAATCTTTCATCAAATATATGCCGAATGAAGCCGCCAGGCTTTCCGCTATTAGAAAAGCATACATTACGCCGTAAAGTCCGCCCGACAACACATAGCAGCTGATAGAAATAGAGGCAATAATTAATATGCTCTCGACTAACAAAAACAAAACCTGCCTTTTCAATAAGAGCAGCGCTTTGGAAAACCCGAAAACCATGTTGTTTAATGTCTGGAATAACAGGACCGTACCCAACAGACCAATTACGGGCAGACTGAAAATCTGTTTGAAATAGATATATAATGCAAAACCTGAATATACTACTATCGTGAAAGTTAATTTAGTAATCACAACTGAGGATATGTCTTTCTTCTGGTCGTCAGGCTCTTTGCCGGTGAGGATAATAATAGATGCATACATGAGATTAAACGAAGAAAATATTAATATTAGCATCGATATGCTTATGAATAGCGACCAGGCGCCGTACATTTCAACAGGCAGATACTTGGATAATATCATAACCTGTGTAAAACTGAGCGCAAACCTGATAGCAGGCGCTAATACCGATAATGATAAATGACCTATAAAAGTTCTGAGGAAATTTGATCCCATTGTTTGTAAACATCTCTCACGGCAAGGTTGTATTCTTTTTCATCAATATTTTCATTACACTTTTTACGAGCATTTTTAATAATCCGAGCATCAAATTTGAATCGTTTCAGCAAAAATTTCTCAAGTACATATCGTGGATGAAAAATATTTTTCAAATCATTCTGATATTGCATCCTGAGATACACTATTCTTGAATCTACGAATGGAAGAATAATATTGTGACCGTACTCATCAGCCGATTCGATACACCAGAGATTGTCGGGTCCCTGTAAAAACATCAGCTTCATATACATTTGAACAACTTCAAGGTCATATTTAAGTATCTCCGCAATATGCCCGGCAATTTCGGCGATATATTCACGATATTCTGTCATATCATGGCCTGTATGAATTACAGGCAGATACCATTGCGGGTCTAAAAGCCCCGCCCAGTAGTCAGAGTCTTTAAATGGGATTTCAAAATCGAACTTTATATTCCATTTATGCTTGAAAGCAACCCTGGCAGCTTTTGAAAAAATATATCTGCCTATAGGAGGAATGGCGAAGTAATATTTCGATGTTAGAAACCGCAGGATAGCACAGCCAACTGTTTTATCCGATGCTCCCCAGCAGTAAATACTGTCCGATGATTGACCGTCTATGATATTGCAGGGACCATACTGATTGCGAAGCGTTTTCAGCCCATAATCAATTGGCGATATAACTGCCTTATCAAACATATGATGTTTAACCGCTCGCTGTAATACTTCAAAGTCGGATTCAATCGCCGTCTTAATTATCAACATCTTTAGTCCGAGCCGAGATGAAACCGCTTGCGCTTTGTAATAATCAACAATGTTGCCTTTACAAAGCGATGTATATTGCAGAAATACAGGTTTAAACGATATGCCGAGTTCTTTAAGAATCAGGGCCAGGTATGTTGAATCGACTCCTCCTGAAAACAGGAGCATGTTTTTACGATTTGGCATAACAGCTTTTTGAATATTTTCGGAAATCAGTTCATAATTTCTCTGACAGTAGCAGCTGTCATCATTGCGCTTTACAATATCCTTCCTAAAGTATATCTCTTTATCAAGTCCTTCAGCGCTTATTGTATAAATTGATGCCGGAAGCATTTTATCAACGTATTTTACAAAAGTGCGGCCGCCGGATGTATAATGGTGCCTTGAAAAGTAATATTTTTCATTTTCATCGATGACCAGCTTGCCGTGGTCATCTTTGACTTTATTTACAATCTTCTGCCAGTCATCAGAAATCCATAAAGCAGATTTATCTTCATAATGATACACCCGGAAATTGCCGAAAATATCGTTGGCCAGGTATTTTATACCGGTGGTCTTATCCTCAAAAATGACAAGAAAAAAACCGCTGATATTGTTTAAAAACCCAATAAATCTCTGCTTATCAAACTGTGAAAAATCAAATTCTTCTATTATGTAAAGATTGTAGATATTGCCATAGAATTTAACATCGTATGTGTCACTTGACCGGCTGAATACAGGTGATTGTGATAGCTGGAGTCTGGGTATAATTGTTAATTCGTTCCTGCTTTTATTCAATGTTTGCGGCATTTGTTTAAATTCCCTCTGATTACGCTGCTTATCGGCTCATATAAAAAGCTTATAAATTAACAGCTAATTTTCCAGGCAGTTGGTACCGCATCGTTTTTTATGTCCAAATAACCTCCCGCCTTTTTGCAATATTATCCAGCTTTACGGTATTCGCTACTGGACCTTTTCTAAACACTATTATCTGCTGATTCTTCCATGATGGAACAAACGCCGTTACAAACGAAAACAGCTTTTCTGACAATTTCATATAAAAATCTAATCCTGCATGAGTAAAGAAATTTTTATACTGGTGAAGGATACAGTCCAAATACAATGTGTTCAAGATTGCATTCATCGAGTTCCCTGTGTCCACCGTCATCCGCCAAATCGAGACCAAGAGTGGTCACATTTTTATAATAACCCGACAGCATTTGCGAAAAATAACTTCTACCCACATCAAGAACATCAATAGAATTATCGGGTTTGAGAAAGGCACAAAGGTCATATAAATAGCGCCAGCGCTTCATCATTACTTTTATATATTTTTTTGACATCTCCTCGCCGCAGGTAATCTTTTTCTCGTTATCGACCCACCCGTTGATTAACTCTCGATATATTTTTATTTCATTCATAGGGTCGTTATATCCTTCAGTCTTTCGGGCGCAGTTTCGGTTTCGTTCATTCTTTTCAAAACAAGATTATGAATTTCGGGTTTGGCTTCCTTATTAAAGTGCAAATCGATTTTCTCCTCTACAAACGACTTAAATTCTCTGCAAAACCTCTCAGTCGAAAACCGCTTAGCATAAGCGCTAATCGTTTCCGGATTAAAAGTGTCATATATTTTTTCAAACCCGTTAACGGCATTTATTATTTCATCGGGCTCATGCTTATGGAAGAATATTCCAGTTTTATTATCGATGACAGTTTCAAGCGCTCCGCCGCCGCCATAGGCTATCACGGGAGCACCGCACGCCTGCGCCTCTACAGTAGCAATGCCGAACGACTCAACCGAGGCGGTAACCAGTGCTCGGGCTTTCGCCATATACTCGGCAACGACCCGACTGTCCTGATTGCCCAGAAATTCTATATTTTTACCGGAAGCAGTTTGCAGTTTTTTCCTTTCCGGTCCGTCGCCCAGGATAACAAGCCTCTTCTCCGGCATCATCGTGAAAGCGCAAACGATCAAATCCATATTCTTGACAGGGACAAGACGGCCTACTGCCAGGTAGTAGTCATCTTTTGTAAGTTCAAGTTTGAATCTTTCAATATCCACCGGAGGATAGATAATCGTTGATTCACGGCCATATATTTTCTTTATACTCCTGGCCATATATTTCGAGATGGCTATGTAATAATCAACCCGGTTGGCGGTTGAAATGTCCCATTGCCGGATATAATGAAGGATAATTTTTGCCAGCCAGGCTTTTATTCCTTTGTCCAGCTTTGCTTCTTTTAAATAGTGATGATACAGATCCCAGGCGTAATTCATAATTCCATTGAAATAGCTGATATGCAGCTGATTTGTTCCGGTCAGAACGCCTTTAGCTGCTGCGTGCGATGATGAAATAATGACATCGTATTCAGACAAATCAAATTGTTCAACTGCCAACGGAAAAAACAATAAATAGTCTCTATATTTTTTTTCAATTCGCGGAAATCTCTGTAAAAAAGAAGTATGAATATCCGCATTCTCGAAGATAGAGTCCTTTAAATTCATCTCGCTTTTAGCAAGAGTATATACTGGCGCTGGATAAAGATCATATATCTCAGCAAATACTCTTTCGGCACCGCCGAGTGTTATTAACCAATCGTGGACTAACGCAATTTTTTCCATTATTTAATTTCTCGCAAACTCCTAAAAATGCCTTGGCCGCTTTACTCCAACTAAATTTATTTATTTGGCTATAGCCTTGCTTAATAAGCTGCTTTCTTAATTCACTATCCTCAAGCAGTCTTCTCATTTTATCGGCAATATCCAGAGTATTATAAGGGTCGCAATACAAAGCCGCTTCACCGCAAACCTCAGGCAGGGAACTGGTATTAGACACCAGACATGAACACCCGCAAGCCATTGCCTCAAGAGGAGGCATCCCAAAACCCTCATATAGTGATGGGAAAACGAGCAGTCCGGCGTTTTTATATAGCCCGATTAATTCATCATCCGACACATGACCAGCAAACACTATCTGATTGTTCGATTGAATCATAGTTTTTAATTTGGGATTGTTGACATGTTTACTTTTGCAGCCGACTATTACCAGCTTAGTATCCCTTAAGTTCAACTTATTAAATGCGGATACAATTCCTTCAAAATTTTTTCGAGGATTTAATGAGGAAACAGCCAGAATATATTTGCCGTATTTATTTGGCATAGAGTTATTAACTGAGTTTAAAAATTTGTCGGATATGGCGCAATACATTACCTCAATTTTATCATAAGAAACATTTAAACGCTTAATTATTTCTTGTCTTGAATATTCGCTAACTGTTATTATTTTCAATGAATTCTTGGCTATTCTCGGAATAAGAAATTTGTAGAAATAATAAAACTTTTTTGAATACCAATTAGGATTAGCCAAAAAGGCTAAATCATGAATTGTTGCAATTTGATTATTGTATAATACCGGAGCCGTGTTCGCTAAATTTAAAAGAAGAGGTTTGCCGCATTTGTTTAAATGTATCGGCAAATCTATCTGCTCCCATAGATGTCCGGTAAACCTGCCGCATATTTCCGCTTCTAATGTTTCCGCTATGTCCGTATGAATAATATTACGTGGAGTAATAAATTTAACGTCCTTGCTCAACCGCTTTATTTCTAAAGACGCCTCGATAGCGACTCTTTGAACGCCCGAGATTGGCTGGGTAAGAAAACGTGAATTAACTATAATCATAGCTTGATTGCCTTATTAGTCTGTTTTAGATGAGGGATAGTTTAACACTATTGGATAGTTAAAAACATTCCTTTTCAATACTTTCATATAATCATCAAGATTTGCCTTTGTAACTCTGTAGCGATTCCGGAGCGTTGGCGACCTGAGAATATCGATCTCTATTTTAGCAATCTTATGAATATGATGCGTCGGGTTGCGAAAATTGTCCATGTTGTCTGAAACGCCCTCAACATACATAAGACAATACATCTCATCAATTATATTCAACACTCTTGACAATTGAGACTCAACAGATTCAAAATCGACATTTTGCAAAAAATAGCGACTGAAAATCGATTTGAAATATATGATTTCTATGTTCTGACTTTTGCAGAATTTATCGATTTTCTCCAGGTGTTCAATACTCTGCCCGGAAAAAGAAAACTTTATCCTGTCTTTATATACAATATTGCGATAAGCGACCGGTCTCACATAAACAAATTCACCGTTATCGGTAATTTCAGTAGTATTATTGCGGAGAAGGTATTTCAGTATGTTATCAACAGCTCTGAGTATTTTCTTTTTATTTAGATTGTTTGCAGTCTGATAAAAAAAATCGATTTTAGAGTTAAAATTAATATCGGGGTAGTCGCTTTTTTTGTCTTCAAATACATTGTAATCTATCAGGTAATAAATTTTTTCGATATTCGATATTTGTGGCCTGTCGAGATTTTTTAAAAAATAGTAAACGTCTACGGGATTGCCATAAACCGAGGTGGACATATTCAGCGTCTTATGGTTTAAGAGTTCAGCCGAAATAGTGGCGGAATGCGATGTGCCAAAAACCAGGACATATTTGTCATGACGAAGTTTCTGGTACATCTTAAAGGGAACCGTATAATATGATTGAAAATATTTTTTTGTATCTGTCAATCCATACTCCCGGTACGGGTCGATTACTATATTCACCACCATGAAAATAAAGGCGTACAGGACAACCGAAACGATCGGGATGAATAACAGGAAACGTTTATATGATTCAAGCAACAGCAGGCTCCTAAAAATTAAAATAAAGAAATTCCGATATATTGCCATTTAAAAAAATAAAACCGCTGACCGTAAGTAAAGCCACACACATCAGGTAGCGGAAGTTCAGATTTGGTCTAAGTTCATTACTGTTTTTAAAGCGGATAGAAACAACAAGCGCAATGAGCAGAATAGTAAAACTGAAAACGGTTTCGATTGTTTTCTCAAAATTCAGCGCTTTCAACTCATCCAGGAAAGAAATCGTGTTGATAGTATTAAATGCGAACATACTTTTTAAGACTTTGACAGCGTCTTTAAAAGAAGTCGCTCTAAAAAATACCCAGGCAAAATGAACAAACATAAATGTCATAAGCCATGCCGCAGGTTTGGGCAGGCGAATTCCGAGATTTTGCCAGAACTTGTGTATGGCGGTTCCAAGGCCATGCATGGCTCCCCAGGCTATAAAAGTCCAGCCTGCTCCATGCCACAATCCGCCAAGCAAGAAAGTTGCGAATAGATTTATATACGTTCTTATATTGCCCTTTTTATTGCCGCCAAGTGGAATATATAAATAATCACGCAGCCAGCGACTTAAAGTCATATGCCATCTGCGCCAGAAATCCTGGATGTTCAAAGCCTTGTATGGAGAGTTGAAGTTCAGGGGTAGTACTATATTAAACATGTAGGCTGTCCCGATAGCCATATCGGTATAGCCGGAAAAATCGAAATATAGCTGGCAGGTGTAGCTCAATGATGAGATCCAGGCCTGGGCAAACGTCAGGGCGGCCATGTTGTCAAGGCCGTTTGCGGCCACAACTGCCAGGGTGTCGGCAATTATAACCTTCTTAAACAGACCCAGAAAGAATATAAAAATACCAGTTGAAAGGTTTTTATAATTAACGTATTTATTTTTGGTCATCCTAAACTGAGGCATCATTTCCTTGTGATGGACAATTGGACCCGAAATCAGCTGAGGGAAAAACGATACAAATAAAGCAAAATTAATAAAATTATATTTGCCGGATCTGTCCTGATAGCTGTCAACCAAATAGGCGATCTGCTGAAAGGTGAAGAAACTGATTGCCAGCGGCAATACCAGTCTTAACAGATGTATATCGGCGCCGAAGATAAAATTAGCGTTCTTTATAAAAAAGTCGGCGTACTTGTAATAGCCCAGCAAACCTAAATTAAATATTATGCCGTAAATTAAAATACTCTTTCTTGAAACCAGCCAATTTCGAGCCTGATAATCACCCTTTGACAGCGCCGTACCTATGAAATAGTTTACAATCATCGAGGCGAGTATCAGCGGCAGGTATACAGGATTCCAATATGAATAAAAGAACAAGGAAGCGATAACCAGCCATATCTTCCCGGCAACAATTAATTGCTTATGGTTTAAAAGAAAATAAACTGCAAGAGTAACGGGTAAAAACAAAAAAATATATACATATGAATTAAAAAGCATTCAAACTCCACAAAATTAACTATATTATATTATGAATCGACAGCTCGATTATATTTCTTTATATATAACAGAGACAGCTGGCGTAATTTTTTCTCGTGCTTCGGAACACTGGCAAAATAAATAGGATTAAATCTGCTTTTTGCTGCTCCCTGATATCATTTTGCGCACTGTTTTTCCAACAGGAACCAGTTCTCATCCCCGTAGATGAAGTTGTTATCGCGGCGGTAGACAAAGCCATAGTCAAGCAGCCTGAGATCGTCATAATTATCCATCAACTCGCCGGCAAAATCGCGTTTGAACAGCCTTTCACGATGACCGCGATAGTCGACTTCGACGGGAGTAGGATTGTAATACTCTATTACACAGATGTACCGACTTGATGTCCTGTACATCAGGTCGTAAGCTACCGGAAGCATTCCTGGATTAATATGAATTAACACTCCTTTTGTGAGGACAAAATCACGTTGAAAATCAACCTCGTATTCCAGTATGGATTGCGGATAAGTTTTTACGCAATCAATCTTATTAAGCTCCTCGACCGCTTTTGGGTTTATCTCGATTGCGGAAAGGTCTATGTTAGGGAGAAGCCTTTTAATTGCAATCAGGTTTAGCCCAATATTAGCGCCGAATTCAATAACGGATTTAACAGAATCAGTGCGGGAAAGTATCCTGGAAAAAAGGGCGGTATTGGCCGCTATAATTGATTCATCGCAGTTCCGCTCAATATACTGATCACCAAATTCTCCCGACCAGAATTTCTCCTGTTCAGTTTTAAATTCAATAGCCATCTGATTGCTCCTTTATAAATGAATCTATTCTTGACTGATCGTTGTTTCAATAATTAAAAGCCAAAGTCGTCGTTCTCTTCAGAATTATATTTACACAACTCCACCCGGAATAGACATCTTGAATTTACAACTATGCATATTGTATTTGCTTACACCGAATTAACGGCGCGTGCCTTTTCTCTTTTAAATACTCGTACCATGCTAAAGCCGCTAAAAACCATATATGAAAACAATAAAACTCCGTTACGCTTATGAAAATTAACGCCATCAACACAATATTTGAAACTAACAAGCCTTTTTTATAATCGGAATTATACTTTAATTTTAGCAGCGGATAAGCAAAGAAAGCTACATAGGCTATGAACCCGACAAGCCCTATATTTACCAGCAGAGTGCTGAAACCATCCACTGACCTTATATACCCAAATCCATAGCCAAACAGAAAATGAAACACATCTGAACTAAAAAAGAAAGCTAACGAATTATGGAAGTTTTCGAATCTATCAATGCCGGATACGTGCTGTAAACTAAGCTTCAGATAAGTATATTTGTAAAAATCAAATAAAATAGTAGTATCAACTATCGAAATAAAAGCGAGAACCGCTATTAAAGTAATCCCAAGTTTTACATATTTTTTAAAAACCACGGCTTCAATTATGATAAACATTATAATTCCGATTATGGCCGTTGTGGAGGTCGAAAGAAGCGCTGCGATTAAAAATAATATGTATATTTTATCTTTCATATAGTAAAACAATATTGCAAAAGGCAGAACCGAAAAGCTAAAGACCGACGGTTCGCTGGTCAGCGACTTTATCCTTGGAATAATAAGACCGCCAAGCGTTATTAGCTGAGTTTTCCCGTAATGATAATCAACGGCGGTGATTCGATTTGAAATAACATCGATACTGTGGCCGGTTATGAAATAACCGATATATTCAACAAACCCGTAGACAACGAATACAATTATACCGAATCTGGCAATCTTAATAATCATTTCAGCGCTGTTGGCAGTCTGCATATATTTCAACAAATAAAGGAAAAATATTATACATGTTATCAAATACATGCTTTGAGTGATCATACTGTTTCGGAAAATACTGACTGAAGCATTTTCAGGAGATAGCAATATAGCAGTTGGAAATGTGTAAAAAACCGGCTGGTAGATCGCATTAAAAAGCTGGGCCAAAAGTTGCCAGAAAACAAAGCTGAAAAAGAAGATGATGAAATATGAAAATACATTTATAGTTTTTCTATTAAGCAGCACTCTGATCAGGTCTAAAGAGAATTGCGACAGGATGAATACATACGGCAGCAGAAGGCCTTTTATGGCGGTTGATACTACAAATGATTGAATCAACATCGTAAGAATCGCCAGGTAAAGAAAAAGATATCTCCTGTATTGAAATATATGCTTCAACATTTAGAGGTCACCGCGCTGTTATATTTGCTGTTATTCGATTTTGCATCCGACTTGGCTATGCTGTGCACTTTAAGGCGATGCATCTCCATTGACTGATTCTTTATTGCAATATCCATAGCCTTCGCTACACGCTCGATATTTTCAGGAGACATGCATTCCGGATTACTTCGGGGATCGCTGACAACTCCTTCGAAAGATTGCGCCAACAGCCAGGCCAGAAATTCAATATTTTTCTGGCGTCTGCTGTCAGCATTGTATTCGTTTTTACCGCTAAGGCAGTTAAATATATCGCTGAACGATTGCCGGTAGGGATTAATGCCATTGACTTCCAGGATCGGTCCAAAAAACATGGGAGCGACAGTCATTGCCGGTCTGCCGAAAAGGGCGGCTTCATAGGCGATCGTGCCCGAAACCGAGATTACTAGGTCGGCATGCTTGATGAGTTGATGGCTGTCGATGAAAGGATTAATCAGCCGCACGCCGGGGATACGTTTAATTGTCTTATAGAATCGAAGCGGGCGTTCTCCGATACAATGGCGATGGTCCTTAACATAGAGTTCATGTGTTGACGGGACCGAACGTGATATGGACTTTATCAGCTCAAGCTGGTTGGAAAAGAAAGCGCCCTGGACATCAATCGATGATTCCGGCTGTTGATGCAATGCATACAATATATATGGCCGAGGAGGAGGAAGTTGAACATCCTCGAAAGGTTTTGTATAGGTAAACCATCGATTTTTAATCACATTAGATAAGCGGATTGTCGCCAGATGCGTGGACGGTATTCGCATCTGTTCAAACTTATCTTCATTATTCCGCCGAAGGTTCAAAAATAACTTTTTCAACCAGTCTAAATGAGGTCGGGGAAACTTATTTCCTTTATACCAATAGTAGGGTTTGATATTATTATTCAGGTAATAATCCAGGAACTCTCTGGCTTTTTCCATATGCCTTTCATCCGGCTCGCGAATTAACGCTATCAAGGACTGCATGTAGCCTTCAAAGAAACAAAATCGGTTGCTGGGAATCCGGACTGTACCAGGGCAATAGCAATGGCCTCCGATATCCCGGCAGATCAAAATTGCCAGCAATTCTAAAGCCCAGGTTGCCTCAGAAAATAGAGTCTTAATTTGGTTCTCAATCATAAAACGCCGAAACTCGCGTGCGGCAACATACAGGCAGGCGCGTATAATTGGATACGGTTTAGACATCGATAAACGGTCCATCAAGATCAGGTTGTTTATGGTTACCTCACTTTTTGCCTCCAGCCGATGCAATTCGAGTTCTTCTTCAGAGCTTAATGATTTTTTGCTTGTCCACTCAGGACCGAACTCAGTCAAGTCAAGCAGGTTTGATTCTGGAACCCCATGATTTCTTAGCCACTTTGACCAGGTATTGCTGGTAGAAATCCAGAAGATATCATGACCAAGCTTTTCCAGTTGTACTGCTACAGCATGAAAAAGCTCTGTCTTAAGATCATTGGCAAAGAAAGCGACTTTCATTCTGTATCCCTCTTAGTAATCGATATCTTTTGCTTAGTACATTAAGGTTAATTAACCCAGCGTGGTGTCCCATAAGTAACATTATCATATATCGTCATTGCGACCCGTAAAGGAAGTCCCAAGCCTGCCCGGCCAGGGACACGTCCGTGCAACCTCAACTCTTTATGTGGCAAGAGATTGTTTCGCCGCTTCACCCCTCTCAATGATAAAATAGCATCCACCAATTTATCGAACACAACACTGGATCCCTTTGTTATTCTGTTCTATTAATACCGGTTTCGATATCAATTCATCCCGATTCTCCCAGACTTTTATAAAAGCCGCAATGTCGTCATCAAGATCATCCTGTGAAAATGAAGCATGCATCAGATCGTGATAGAATAATTCTTTTTCGTTCATTCTTTCAGCTACCGGGCAGATCCCTTTAGAATAATTGACTACGCCGTTGTAATGCGGTCCCTTGAACGGAAAACCATTTTTGCCATAGGCGATTTGATTCTGAAAAATCGGCTGGAGATATAAAGGCTTAACATAACCGCAGGAGATCAGAACGCCCTCTTTTTCCCGGAGTTCGGTTGTCGGCAGCTCTGCTTTTACAGCGTTGATAAAAACATCCCGAGAGACGCCGGCGGCTTCCTCATTAAACTTCAGAGGCTGAACATAATAGGAATGGGTGCAATGTTCTCTAATCCGTGTGGGTTCAACAGCTTCTATCTCGGCAAATTTTTCATTCAAATAGCGGCAATTTTTCTGTCGTTCTGCAACCAGTCGATCTAATTTTCGCAGTTGACAGCGGGCAACCACGGCTTCCATTTCGGTCATCCTGTAATTAAAACCGATCATGTTTACCAGGCTGGTTGTTCCCTTGGCTTCGACTACTGCCTCGGCATGATTGCGAATAAGGCGCATTTTTTCAGCCAGGTCATCATTGTCGGTAACGATGATTCCGCCTTCACCGCAGTGAATATGTTTATGATAGTTCAGCGAATAGACGCCTATTTCTCCCAATGTTCCGGCAAACCTATCTTCATAACGCGCCCCGGGCGCCTGGGCGCAATCTTCAATCACGAAAAGGCCATGTTTTTCAGCCAGCGAATTAATTTTATCGGCATCGTAAGGCAGTCCAAAAATATCCACGACTAAAATAGCCTTCGTTCGTTCGGTGATTTTGGATTCCACTGATTTAGGGTCGAGGCAATAAAAATCTTCCTCGATATCTGCAAACACCGGGATAGCGCCATAAATCAGCGGCGCGGTAGCCGAACAGCTCATTGAGTAAGGAGATACGATTATTTCATCTCCCGGGCTAACTCCGGCAGCGCCAACGGCACAATAGAGCCCCGAGGTACAGGAGTTGACAGCGATGGCATGCTTAACGCCAAAATGTTCAGCCCATTCCTTCTCAAGGCTTTGAACCTGTGGGCCTCCGTAAAAATCAGCCTGCCAGCAGCCGAGGTAGCGGGATAGAATTCCGGAGTCTAAAACCTCCATCACCGCCTGTTTTTCTTGCTCGCCGATTACCTTATACGCTGGAAACGGTTTCTTGCGGACTTTCTGTCCGCCATGAATCGCCAGTATGCTCATCGTCCTTAACCCTTCCAATTCGATCAAATGACACTGTAACAGCGCCTGATCTAAGACTGTTTTTCAAAATCAAAAGCTTCTCGCTTAACGCCAGATGGCTCTCAAATATTTCGTTCGTTTTCAGATAATTATTTTCAAACAGCTGCCTGCCTGCTTCAATTGTATGAAGCATGCATTTCTTCAGGCTGTCTTCAATTGTAAAATCATGATGAAGGAAATTATATCCTTTATAGAGTTCCGATTCTTTTGGTCTATGTATTTCAAGATGGTGACCTGAATCAGCAATCCTGATACGGCCATTCTCGAAAAGGATATCCATTTCAAACATGCTGTAACCAAAGGGAACAAAATTTGTAATATTGCCGGCGTTTCGTTCCGTTTCGATAAAATAAGAGCCATACAAATCATCATTGACTACAACATTTTCGTGTGCCGTTATTTTTTTTATGTCACCGAACAGCCTTTCAATCAATTCCAGCATATGACAGCCGTTGTGGTAAAGCCCTTTAGTAAACGCCGCATTGAAAGCGATTGGCTTACCCAGGTCATCTTTGGTTACTGTATCAGTCAATTTCTGAAATCCCGGGTCGTACCTTCTCGGAAAATTAATCAACAATATTTTTTCCGGATGTATCCTGATATATTTTTTAATTTCATCTAATTTACCCAGCTTCGATACGAATGGCTTTTCACAGACTATCAAACGGACTGATTCTTTTTTAAGAACCCTGGACAGTATTTCGGCATGCGTTTCAGTTGAGGATGCTATAGAAACAACGTCAAAATCCTCGTTTCTTAAAAGCTTATCGATATCCGTATACGAGCGAATATGTTTACCCCATTTTTGCTTGAAATTTAATAAAGCCCGCCGGTCGATATCGCAACAGCAGGAGATCTCAAACTGCTCGTGGCTGTGGTAGGCATGAGCATGGCTGATAATCTTCTCATCTTCAGGGGAATCACATGAGCCGCCAATCATGCCGCAGCCGATTACTGCCGCTTTATAACGTGTCATTATCCTTCCGCGGCAACTTTCTGCCTGATATGCCGGTTGATATTCATTAATTCGGGGTTCTTCTTAATAAATTTAACAATATCCCTGGCATAAAAAATAGAATCTTCCCGGTGAAGCGCTGTGAATATTTTCTGAATAAACTCATAATCCTCTTTAGTATCGAGAGTAATTCGGATATCCGGGCCAAACACCTCAGGGTTGGCTGTGATACCGTTAAGCCTGAACAATTTCGGATTGCAATAGATGTAATAGGAAACATGAACCCGGTCGATAGGATCATCGGTCAAAACTGCAACTTTTTCTAATACATGAGTCGGAAAAACCTGCACATCTAAGCCTATGGGGAAAGTTCTCTGATTTAAGAAATTGGATGTGTGATCGTAGCTGCCGGAGCGGTGAGCTATGATTACATTGTCTATAATCAGCGGGTCTATTAACGGGCAGTCGCCGGTGAGTTCACAGATCAAGTCCGCTTTTACATTCCGAGCGGCTATGAGAACGCGTTCTAAGACATCCTCTTCACTGCCACGATAGCAACTGACACCGAGCCGGTCGCATAATTCGACTATCGGATTATCGGCTTTATTCACGGTAGTCGCCACAACGATTTCATCAATATAACGCGCATGTTTAATACGTTCGATCATACGTTCCAAAGCCGGTTTCTCCAACAAGGGCATCAATACCTTGCCGGGCAGTCTTGAGGAGGTCATCCGGGCTTCAATGGTTGCGACAACTTTCATTCTTTGTTTCCCTCAAAGTGTTAAACATTTTCGACAGATCGTGCTCATCATAGAAAGACAGCCGGCCATGATAATTCCAGCATGGTATAGATTCAATCTCCTTCAAGTCCGTTAAGCTATGTATACAGCATTCGGGCGGCAGGGGCAAAACACATGCATGGTCGACAGGGATATACGATATTACCGGCTTTCCTAATAAATGCGCTATCATTAAGGCCATGCTGTTTATACCGATAACGGAGCGAGCGTTTCGGATGCTTTCATTTAATGATCGTTCATTCGGATGTTCGACTGCAGTGATGATATTTGAAAACCGTTTCTGCAGATAATCATATTTACCTAAAGCCTCAGCCGGGTGCAGCCTGATAATAATCCTATCAGCGCCGAGCTTGCCTGAGATTTGACTGAAGCTATTCAACACATCCTCAATCACCTCAGTCTGGGTGTACCCGAGCTGCAATGGGTCGTCGCGTTTCAGTCCGGCTCTATGCTCTTCAATAGCTTCAGAAACAAACAGCAGAATTTTGCTGTTGCCTGGCGCCGCAGTCATGTCATCATATTGAGCAAGCAGTTTTTCTATATAATAGTTTTTTACTTTCAGAAGATTAAAAACTTTATAGCTGTCAGCCATATTGAAAGCATAATTATCGGAAACCGCTGTGAAATCCGGCAGATTATTTTCCCAGCCGGTATTTGGATAATCAAACCGTTCGCGATAATTTACCCAGTGATCGAGAAACGAGATCGAGCAGACGGCTCGTTTCCTGACTTCCTTTATATATGGAAGTTCAAACTTATCAGAACTCGTGCCGCAGAAAAGAAAGTCCGGCTTAAACAATTCAAATACGGAAGCAGTATTCTGTTCGGGTTGAGCAATCAGGCGCGGCATACCTTTTCCAATAAATATGGACTTCGCTGGAGAATCATTACGGGCAATAACCTGCCAATGGTGATTATCCAGCTCGGCTGCCGCCATCGATGACAGTAGCTCTGCCCCGCCCGCATCATGAGCAGTAATTAATATTTTCAGGCTTGTTTGTTTCATTCGCTTGCTTTCAATTAGACATCATCCTTCTTCACCAGCCTTTACAAATTGCCGGTTTACTACTGTATAACTGCAGATTATTCGACAAGCTCCCATTTGACAGGGGCGCCTTTCTTAACATCACGATTGACCTTTTTACCGGCGATAACATCATAATACTTAGGCGGTAATCCGTATCCCGGCCTGACCAGCCGCAGGTTTTTCTTTGTGAACGTATCTCCGGCTTTCATATCCTCCGCCACATAGAGTGATCGGCGAAACTGAAGCGAGCCTTTCTCTTTTTCAGTCAGGCCATAGCTTATTTTACCCAGCGCCAGCCAGGCCCGCATTGTTTCTTCAACCAGTGATTTCATTTCATCCGGTTCAAGGGAGAAAGCCGAGTCAACGCCTCCATCAGACCGGGCCAGCGTGAAATGCTTTTCAATTACTGTCGTCCCAAAAGCAACTGACGCTACCGCAACGCCGATTCCCAGCGTATGGTCGGACAGACCCACCTGAATATCAAATAAGCTCTTCATGTGCGGTATAGTCCGGATATTTGTCGATTCGGGCGAAGCCGGGTAACTGCTGGTGCACTTGAGCAGGATGATATCATTATTGCCTGTTTTACGAATGGTTCTTACTGTTTCATCAAGCTCGGCGACAGTAGCCATGCCGGTTGAGATAATGACTGGCTTTCCTGTTTCAGCAATTCGCCGTAATAGGGGAATATCATGGTTTTCAAATGAGGCCACTTTATATGCCGGAACATTTAGCTTCTCAAGAAAATCGACCGCTGTTAAATCAAACGGCGTACTTATTCCGATTATACCCAGCTCCTGACAGCGTTTGAAAATCGGTTCATGCCAATCCCAGGGCAGGTATGCCTGTTCGTACAGTTCATACAGTGAATAACCATTCCACAGGCTTTCGGGGTCATCGATTCGAAATTCATTTTCATTTATATCGAGCGTCATCGTGTCTGCGGTATATGTTTGGAGTTTCAGGGCATGAGCTCCTGCCCGGGCGGCGGCGTCGACAATCTCCAGGGCGCGCTCAATCGACTGGTTATGGTTTGCCGACATCTCAGCAATTATAAAGGGCGGATGGCTGCTGCCGATTTTTTTACCGGCAATGGTAATTTCTTTTTCTGGCATATGTTTTTCTCCTCACTATTTTCTTACAGTCTTTCCGATGAGATTAGCGACAGGAGTATCCCACCCATATTTGAGTAACTGCTCTACAGAGGTTCGGTCCCGTTTACGGTGAAAGGTTCCCCCAGCGGGTTGGGCATACGACTTTTGACGGCTCACACGGATTTCAGGCCAGGTCTCTTTGAAAAGCCGTTCAATAGTGTAAGAAAGTTTATCATAACTGGTTCTCAGGGTTTCATTTGCGTCAAAGGTGATTTCCTTTTGCGCTAAAATCTCTCCTGTGTCAATTCCGGAATCGATATAATGAATGGTAACCCCTTTAGGTGTATCCTCAAGAAAACTCCACAGGTTTGGATCGGTTCCCCGGTTCCATGGCAACAACGATATATGCAAATTGATTACACGCCTGGGGAACATTTTAAGAACATCTTTTTTTATAATATGTCGATATCCATAGCTGATGATGAAATCGACACCAGGAAGGAGTTTCGATTCTCTGCTGATTGGACTCTCATACGATTCAATTTCATCGCCTGATGACTCCAGGTAGTCAACCATATGCTTTCGATACGGTCCCAGCATCAAGATTTTCATATCGCAACTCCCGCTCGAGCATTTTGAATTAACTGGGCACAAACCCGGAGCGCACCCTGACCGTCAACCTGTTTCACCCCTCGTTTTCCCATTTCTCGTAATTCATCCGGATGCTCCATCAATTTTATTATTTCCTTTGAGATATCCTCATCGCTGACATTTTTGCTTATACCGAGATAGCTGGCAACCCCCGCTCTCTCCGACATTCTTCCAATTTCTATCTGGTTTTCAGCGATGGCAACGATTATCGCGGGCAAGCCGAGATAACATCGCTCCCAGGTAGTCGTGCCCCCGCCCCCGATTGCCAGATCTGCCTTTACCATTAATTGAGCCATATTCAGCGCCTGGTGATAAAGAGTAACATTTTGCATGCCCCGGCTTATCGCTTCGATATTGCTCTTGTGCGGATTCGAACTCCCGATTACTACATCAATGGCAATTTGAGATAGGTCTATCGATTTGATTGCCTTAAGAGCCTTGGCCGTTTCATTGGATATATCGGAACCCCCGAAAAAAACCAGGATACGATTAACTATTCCATTGCGTTTCGGCATGTTTTCTCTTGCCTGAATAAACTCAGGGCGCAACAAAGCAAACCTCGGTCCCAGCAATTTCATGCAATAATTAGACACCAGGCCGTCATAACGCGAATCAGGGTTGTCATGCAGGTTTTGATCTAAAAGCAGGTCGCAATCATGCCGTCTATTGGCCAGATCATCGATTACCATAATGCGATTGACATATGACCTTAGCTTTCTCTGCCAGCGATAATCCAGGCCATAATGATCGACGACAAGCCAATCAACAACGCCAATTTTTTCAAGCAGAACCGACAGGGTCTGATCGGCATCGACAGCCTGGCTCACCACAAGCCAGCGGGTGTATTCGCTCTCGTATTTATCCTGAAGCAGGTCCTCATCAAATGGCAAACGATGAAGTCTATACTTTCTTTCTTCGATATAATCGCATATATTTCCCGGCAGTTCACGAGCTATGAATTCAACATCCGTCCCTTGATTGCGAAGGTAGTCAGCCAGGGTTAAACACCTCATCAGGTGTCCCGTACCAATAGTTGTCGATGAATCCGCCCTGATTACTGTTTTCATTCTCCATATACCTTTTGCTTAATATTAGTGTTTATCTTGAGCCACTCCGGATGTTCTTCTATCAACTGCAGGCAGTCCTCAAAGGTAAAATCTGGTTTTATCGGATATATATTTTCGAGTATGTTTTTGATTAATATAAAATCCTCCGGCGTATCCACTGTCCAGCGATGGTGACTTTGGTCTTCAAAATACGTTACTGAACCGATTATAAAACGCTCGGGATGCCCGTATATGTATGGAGTCACATGTTCGCGGTCAGGCGGTTCTAAAGCCTCAAGACATATTTCCTCCAGCACGGATGATGTAAGGACTTCGCAGTCTAAGCCGCGCGGATAAGTTCTGGTCTGCACATTGGAGACATAATCATAAACGCCATAATTATCTTTGAAGAAACCTATGACCCTATCGATAACAATCGGGTCAATAAGCGGGCAGTCCGAGGTTACGCGTACGATTATATCTGCGTCATGCTTGAGGGCAGTGTCATGATACCTTGCCAGTACGTCATTTTCCGAACCGCGAAAACAAGGTATCGCCAGATGTCGACACAATTCCACTATCGGGATGTCGGAATCGTTTATAGTAGTTGCGATTACTGTTTCATCGGCAAGCGACGCCCGCTGAAGGCGTTCTATCTGATACTCTAACAGCGGCTTGTCCATTATACGCTTAAGTACTTTGCCGGGCAGACGGGTCGAGGTCATCCTTGCCTGCACAATAATAACAGTTTTCATCAAAATACCCCAAGACTCATTTTCAATGAATCGATTACGCGTTCACAATCGACGTGGGTCAAATCCGGATACATCGGCAGGCTTATCGCTCTTTCATAATATCTCATAGTCTGCGGGAAGTCAGCCGGTGAAATCCGGTAACGCTGATTGTAATATGGCTGAAGTGGAACCGGAATATAATGTACCTGTGTTCCGATACCTGCTTGACGTAAACGGTTCATCACTGTTGCACGTGACATCCCGAACCTGTTGAAATCGATTAGAACTACAAACAGATGGTATGCATGATAGACAGAATTGCGCACGTCAAGCGGACAGATTCCGCCATCAGGGAATGTATTTCCAATCAATTCTCGATAGTAATCGGCCAGGTTATTTCGCCGTTTTAGAGACCAGCTAAGTCGTTCCAACTGGCTTAGTCCCAGCGCCGCCTGAATATCTGTTAGACGGTAATTGCAGCCCAATTCATGCATTTCATAATACCAGGGATTAATTTCCCCTTGCCGCGATCGGGAATATTTATCGTTTGAAAAATTCCCTTTCTGTATGCCATGATTGCGAAATCGTTGAAGTCTCTCTACCAGCTCCGGCCGGTTTGTAGTGATTGCTCCACCTTCTCCCATTGCTACATGTTTGACCGGATGAAACGAAAAGACCGTCATATCGCTATGATGGCATCCGCCGAGATTATGTCTTTGACCGTCATGTTCATACCATGAGCCAATTGCATGACATGCATCATCGACGACTTTAGCACTATGCTCACTGGCGAGAGCATGTATTGTCGTTAATTCAGCCGGCTGACCGGCAAAATGAACAGGTATGATAGCCTTTATTTTATGTTTATTATCGGCTTGTAGAACCTTGCTGAGCGCCTCCGGGTCGATCAGGCCATTGCTGGGATTAATATCAATAAAGCGAACTTCCGCTCCTGCGAATCGCGCACAGTTAGCCGAGGCAAGAAAAGTGTTTGAGGAAGTCGCGACCTCATCCCCGGGACCAATACCTAACACAAGCATTGCCAGATGGAGGGCGGCTGTACCGCTGGAACAGGCCACCGCATATGATGCTCCCACCTTTTCAGCCAGTGCTTTCTCAAATGCCGGAACTCCAGGTCCCTGGGTCAGCCGGTCGGATTTTAGTACTTTTATAACGGCCTCGATATCGGCCTCGGAAACGTGATGTTTTCCATATGGCAAGAACCCTGTATGACTCTGGGTCATTGTTGCCATAAACCGACTACTTGTTTTATGATTTGATTCATTAAAACGATATTGATACTTCCTGATATAATTAACTACCGGCTAAGACATCCTTCATCTCCGGGCGGACCATCTTTAACTTTAATTTCCGGCGACTTTTTACAGCGGTTGGGATATATTCAATTGAAAACTGCGGATCAACTTCCTCGCGGATTAGTCTGCGTAACTCATCTACAGTCAACCGCTCGGTATTCGTTCCACTGCCATAGGAAAAACCGTGAGCGCATCGGCTTCCCCCGAACTTTTCTATATATTTATCAACATCCCAGAGAGTCATTGATGGCAGTATGACAAAATAGTTTTTAAATTCGAGAGTATTAATTGCGTCGGTCTCGGTGATCATCTGCTCGTGAAGCTTTTCTCCGGGGCGAATGCCTGTGACATTATAATCGCAATCCGGAGCAATTGCTTTAAGAAGGTCGAGAATACGGTAGCTGGGGATTCTTGGCACAAAGATTTCTCCGCCCCACATATTAGCCAGAGCAAACAGCACCAGTTCGATACATTGTCTGAGCGTTATATTGAAACGGGTCATCCTGGTATCGGTTATCGGCAATACCCCTTCTTTACGTTTTTCCAAAAAGAATGGTATCACGCTGCCCCGGCTTCCCATAACATTACCGTAGCGAACCGCCGCAAACCGGATATCTTTACTTCCTCTGAAATTATTGGCTGAAACAAACAACTTATCTGAACAGAGCTTCGTTGCCCCATAAAGGTTGATTGGCGCCGCCGCTTTATCTGTGCTTAACGCCGCTACTCGTTTAACATTTTGATCCATACAGGCTTCGATAATATTTTGAGCTCCAAGCACATTTGTTTTAACCGCCTCGAACGGGTTGTATTCGCATGCCGACACCTGTTTCAATGCGGCGGCATGCACGACGTAGTCGACTCCCTCCAGAGCTCTTTTAACACGGTCTTTATCGCGTACATCACCGATAAAAAACCGCATCTGCGGGTATCGGGATTCAGGATATTTATCACGCATTTCAAACTGTTTCAGTTCGTCTCGTGAAAAAACAATTATCTTCTTAACCTGTGGGTATTTTTCAAGAACTGTATTAATAAAACTCTTGCCAAACGTTCCTGTGCCTCCGGTTACTAATATTGATTTTCCTGAAAACATTAATATATCTCCTGATTATAAGCTAAGCCAGGTTCTCGTTATTTTCGCACACGTTTTTTTAAGCTCTTTTATAGACAACCTCTTAACATTATCGGAAATAACGGCTTAAAAATTAGATTTTTAATGAAGCTAAGCGCATTTATCACAAATAAAGTTGTGCTTTAAACTGCAAATGCAGGTCTATTGCCGATGTCTGCATTTAAACAAAGTTCTTGATTCTGAGAAGTTCACTACTATATTGAATAGAAATGGAGTAAATATGAAAGGTATTGTTCTTGCCGGAGGTCTTGGCACAAGACTTCACCCGCTGACCAGAATTACTAATAAGCATCTCTTGCCTGTATATGACAAACCTATGATTTATTATCCCATACAGACACTGGTAGATGCCGGGATAAAAGAAATAATGATTGTAACCGGCGGCAGCAATGCCGGTGATTTCTTAAAGCTTTTGGGCAACGGTTCGGAATTTGGCTTAAAACATCTGGACTTTACATATCAGGCTAAGGAGGGCGGCATTGCCGAGGCAATAGGATTATGCGAATATTTTGCCGAGGGCAAAAAAGTGGTAATTATTCTTGGCGACAATATCCTTGAAAATAACATTAACAAGGTTGTTGTCCGGTTTAAGAAACAGGAAAAGGGGGCGATGATTCTTTTAAAGAAAGTCAATAATCCCGGGGAATATGGCGTGGCCGAGATAAAAGGGAAAAAGGTCGTTAAGATCGTCGAAAAACCAAAACGGCCCAAAAGCAATTTAGCGGTAATTGGTGTTTACATGTACGACAACCAGGTTTTCGACATAGTCAAAACTCTTAAACCCTCC